>ENA-ORTN01001680-ORTN01001680.1-human-gut-metagenome-genome-assembly--contig:-NODE-1680-length-20946-cov-8.583553_pt1 | contig 20946 bp, 20 predicted proteins | sample MGYA00242070_ERZ509189 | MGnify/ENA primary metagenome ERZ509189 (study PRJEB26280, sample SAMEA2338821) | human gut metagenome | biome: human gut; feature: human-associated habitat; material: faeces...
AGACAGCCCGCAAAGCCTTTATTTATGGGCTTTTTCGCAATTTAGTCCGCTACTCAAACTCGTCTCACAGGAGTTTTATTCCGATAATTTTAATAGCACTTTCGCTATTTTTGGTCGCTATATTCGCCATATTCGCAGGCATATTTTTTACTGTCATAAAAATTGTACTCAAAACGTACTCATGCATCAAGCCAATAATTTATTCTGATATACAAAAGTTATCTCTCGTTATTGCATTCGTTCCTGAATTCTTCTATCAACTTCTCAAACCCTTCCACGGACATTTTACTATACATTTTGTACCAATATTTCTTTTGAAACAGCAGCACTTTATGTACTGAAAGTTTACATACTTTTATAACAAGCCAACGATGTCTTCTTTGAATTTTTTTATCTTTTTCTTCCTTAAATGACATCCTGACAAACAACAATTCATATTTCGAATAAAGCTCAAGTATATATTCCAACGGTATAATTAGTATTAAATACACAATGGGAATCATAAAACTAATAAAAGTATTTAATGCATCCAGTTCTTTATATTCATGTATTCCAATCTTTATAGTCTCGTATAGTATCCAAAATCCTGCTACTGTAAGAACGATATCTAACAATTTATGTACTTTCTCATATTCCTCTTTTCGCTCTGCAATTACATTCATCATTACGATCATTGTAGTAATTGGAATAATTGCCAATTCGACCCATATGTTGAAAGTAAATGTGCTAATAATGAATTCCAAAATAGCCGTTAATTTCAAATTGTCTTTTAAAACTTTTCTAATAAATTCCTCATCTGCCTCTTGTGAAACAGCATTCATGCAATATATCAAACCAGAAAAGAGAAACCAGACTATAATATCTTTAATATAAACGTTATCCCAAAACGGTAAATGATAAAATATTAGAGTTATACCCAAAACATAAAGCAAAATAATACCCCAAAGTATTCTTAACTTCTTACCAAAGAATATTTTTACAACTTTCCAAAACGCCTCTCTAATCTGTCTATGCACCATTGCATACACAAAGAAAATAAAGGCCCAGATTACAGTTGCCCACTCCCTAGTTGATAAAATTCCCATATAGATTTTATTCCCCAATCTGAAGTCTATTCTATTGTTGTTTAACATCAATATTAGTAAGCATCATACATAGTTTAACTGCCATAATACTTACACTCACTTTAATTTGCTGTTGCAGTCAATCTTGCCGACTGCTATAATCAGAACATGGGTGCTACCATACAACGGTAGGCGGTTAGTCCTTCAACAGAGGGACTGTGACCCTCTGATTACATAGAAACCCTTACGGGAATCCACTGGAAAGGAGGGCTAAGCCAATGAGTATTGTAGATTTTATCGCAGTAGTGGGCTTCGGCTTAACCTGCTTTAGTATCGGATACACATTCGGTAAGGATAATCATAAACCACAAAAATAGCCGCCCCAGTCTGGTAAACTAAGCGGCAATTTTTGTCTAACTTTATATCGGACTAACCGTCTATCGGTAGCACTCTTTTTCTATAATCATATTATCACGCTTCAATAGAAATGTCAAAATTTTTCTGATCCCTGAGAATCATCTGCAGCTTCGATAATCTGCAATGCCCTTTTCACTTCATCAGTTTCCACCAATACATCCATACCGTACATACCAAATCCTGATGCACCATGCATAGAGACACTTGCACCTGCTTCCTGTGAAAAAGCAGCAATTCCATGTTCTTTTAATAGTTCTACAATTCTTCCCGCTTCTACTATGTCTTTGGCATTGTAGATTTTTGTACAACCCAGCTTTGACGTTGGAATATCTCTTTGCTCCCCATTAACCGAAATCCGTCGCCTCTTCCTGTTAAAATATGATAATACCCTGAGAACAATAAATGCCACGATTGTGATTCCACCCAGAAAAAGTAAGGACAAATATATCGTTTGCTTCTCAGTTGCCCCCATTCTTCCCAAGCATATACCATAAAGCACTGAGAAAATTCCTGCACAGATCACACTGGTGAGAAAATCTCTCCATAGTGCCTCTCTCTGAGACAGACCTTTATCCCAGATACCATTATGTACCATAAGAAACGCATATACAATTCCTCCCACCAGAGCAATTAACGTTTCTCCCAGCACCAGACGAAGGTTTACTGCCAATAGGAGCTGTATGATAATAGCTCCTACACTGATCAGGAACATCGATGCAAAAGCAAGATTTCCGGCTTTTAAGGCTTTTTGCTTTACCCACTCTTCATAATCAGCTACTTTGTTTAATGTTTCTTTCATCTCTTTGTTCATGGTTGAACTCCTTTCTCCATCCAGGAGCTCTTTTATTTCAATGTCATAATAATCAGCAAGCTCAACCAGTATACTAAGATCTGGCATATTTGATCCTATCTCCCATCTGGAAACGGTTCTTGCCGAAACACCAAACTTTTCTGCAAGCTATTCTTGTGTAAGATTATTTTCCTTACGGCATTATTTCAAAAAAGCTCCTATCTTTTTTGTATCCATGTTTCTACCTCTCTTTCACTTACAGCTTACCAAGTATTTCAGAAAATCCCACGACATAAACCAAGAATCACCTGATTTTCGACCGGACATTGCGTGTCTGGTACAGATTAATCCATTTCAAACAGAAAATCTTCGTAATCTTTAACGTAATACCTGATACTTTTTCGCCCTTTTTGAATGATAATATGACCCTCTGCTTCCAGTTTTTCTTTTTGTTTCCGGGTACCGCCTGGATACTTTTCATTCAATTCACCATTTGCTTTCAGTGTTCTCCAGTAAGGCGTTTTATCTTCCAATCTCTGATGGCTTGCCCATGCAGCAATAGATACAAAAATTCCGGCAGTTATAGGTTCCGTAAAATCTGCACCATTCTCTTTCGCAAAAAATTCCCTTATCTTTCCAACTGTAATCACTTTGCCATATGGAATTTTTTTCATCACTTCATCATAAGCAATGGGTGGTGCAAAATACATCCTGTTTCCACCATATTTCTCAATGCTCTTTTCATCCGTAATTATCTGGAACTTTGGCATATCTTTATTATCATGCAACATTGCATTAAAATCCTTCTTATCTTCATTAGCCATATCCGCCACCTCCTGATCTAAGAATATACATCTTTCCGATTTTATGCACTGAGACACTTTTTAAATTTCTGATCGTAACCAGAATTTATAGCTCTTTCTTACGTTTTAAGTGAACACCAATATGCCCTACCCACTCATATTTTCTTTTCATCTTTTTCTCTACAAAACTTTTAAGGTCCAACATATTCAACTTTACTGCCATTTTTGTATTCATCAATATATAAGGTTCTTTTTTCTACTTTATCCTGAAAAACTAACTCCATGGTCTCAAGACTACAAGTTATCTCAGTTTTTGACCATTTATATCTTCTTCCAAAATTATCAACTATTCGCATTTCGAACTCTTTCCCTTTTTGCTTTTTTCTATTCTTAAGACCACTTGCAGAAATGGCAATTGAATAAAGCACTTCATTTGCTATAGTACGTATTGCCTGATAAGCCGGATTATTTAAAGGCTTATTCCCATTATAATCAGTCCAACCAAGCGAATTCATTTTAGTAAGTGTTGCATATGATTCATCTAATTCAGGATCAACATGCGCTCCCCCGTCTTGATTTGCAACATATGTTACAATATCACGTCTGGTAAATTTATTTTTTTTATCATCAAAAATAATCTCATTCCACCAATCATTAAACATCAAAAAAAAGCACCTAGATTGATTATTTGATTTTGCATTATACTTTATCCCTTCAGGACTTACCATTAAATCGAGAAGAGTCCATGATGTAAACAAGTTACTAGGTGTATATAAATCTCCGCTAGAATAGAAAATAATTTGTGGTTTTAATTGACCAAAAATCGATTTTGATTTTTGTGTTTCATGAAATAAAACCCGCAGATGAGTTGCAAGGCGCTGAGCTTCTTTTTCATCTCCACGATCAAACTCTTTAATTGATTTCTGAATAAATCGAATTTGGTCATCCCAGTGATCTTGCAATTCTTGTTTACTAAGCTTATATTTTGTCATATTTTCCACCTCTACAAATCCTTGTCTTTTGTATATTTTATCATACTACAGTTCCAAGCACTATTCTTATATTCGCCAAAAGAGCCTCCTTTCAACTGCTCTCCAGTCTTAAAAATGCAGTATATATCTTAATCTATATACGGTTTTTCATATTTTCACAAATCCCTTTCTCTATGTTTGTTTTTATTTTTCTTCTGCTGCATATTATACTCCTGGCTTTTTTCTCTTCCCCATTGCAGCCTGTCATTCAGTTTTCTAGGCACCTGCTCTTTTCGTTTCTGTTCTTCTAATGCTTTTTCCCTCTGAATATCATGCCAGATTGCCGACGCTATAGTATCACTGCCAAATATCCGCAGTGCTCTATTATATTTATCTGATATTACTTCCAGCTTATCTACATCATCACACAACTGATTGCACAGATCCGCTACCTTATCAGCATCCTTTTCCAGATCATTATAATCTTTTTTCAACTGCTGATATTTATCTCTCCATTTTTCTGTTTCTCTTGAAAGTTCTATCACCTTCGCAACTAACCCTGCAACATAATTCTTTATCTTAGCGAACAGAGGTTTAATCTTTTTGTTGCGATATGTGGATGCCAGTTCCAGTGCCCCGGCTTCCGGTAACACTAATTTAATTTGCCCGGAATTCTTTAATTCCTTATTAATATTATTAATGATTGACTGCAACTGATTCCGTTGCTTCTCCATATGCTTGAATTCTTTTTCCGCCTGTTCTTTGCTTTCCCTGACTTGATCCCTGGCTTTTTCTGCATCAGCTTTTTCCTGATTAAGTGCCTTTATATCTGATTCTGCCGCTTCTACATCTGCTGCCAAATTTTCTATTTTCTGCTCCAGCTCCTTTACTTCTTTTGCACGTTCCTTCTTCTTAAAATTATACACATCCAGATGTTCTTCATGAGTTCCTTTCTGCTCCCACTCGATTTCATACCGTTCCATAATCTCTGCCAGAACTTCTTTTTCATGATTGATCCATTGATTCAATTCTGTATCATGCTTGGCACCGCCTTGAAATCCAAGACTTTTCAATGCCTGTTTCAGTGAGACTCTTGTATCCATTCCTTTTCCCTTCCATCCGGTTACATAAGGTACAAAATCAATATGTAGATGTGGGGTGGCTTCGTCCTGATGCAGATAACAGCAAAATACCCGGAGTGTTGGGTTTCGTCTCTGAAAATCCTGCATATATTCATCCAATACTTTCACCGCAAGATCTCCCTCTGGTGTCTCGGCAGCCATATCTTTATTATTTCCAATCTGGAAAATTACTTCATGGAACAGCTTCTCCTGCTTTCCATGCTGGATCTTATCATAATAATTCGTAATTTTCCGGTCATTTCTTTTCCCGACATTATATCGTTCTACCGATTCATCAAACAGTTCTTTGTAAACATCCTTTAGGTTTTCATCCCAATAACAGATGTTCAGATATACTCTATTCGGATTAACATTTTCTGCAAAAAAATCCCGTCTGTTATGAGCAAGAGAACCTGTTCCTGTCATACCGCTGATCGTTCTTTTCATCATCCTATTTTTCACCTCACATTCTCTAAATAGTGCCGGATACGGCACATAAAATCTATTCGTGCCCGTCAGGGTGGTTTTGTTACTTTTGTCAAAAGTAACGCAAAGGCACTTTCGACAGCCGTACCGTCCATCAAAAGTACCCTTGCGCCCTGCGGTGCTATTCCTCCCTGCGGTCGGTGTACTTCCGCCCTCACATCTGCAACTTTTCCTTGTCTGCCATTTATACAGGGGCGTGGCACGCTCCTGTCATATGGCATTCAAAGAAGAATTACCATCGAAAGTCGGCCTGTATTCCCCGCCTGTTCAGATACTCCTGTCGGGCTTTTCCCGTTCTTCCTCTGTTGGAGCGGTTTTTGATTTCGTATATAATTCACGTTCCACCATAGTGTTCATTTTCTGCTCCAATCCTTTTTTCACATCTTCGGTACAACTATCATCATTAAGCAGATGATATCGAAGCAGTTTCATAAATAATTCCTGTGGTATTTGTACATTTTTCATTTATAGCTCCTTTCAAGATAGCAAGATTCCCTGTTCTTAAAGAGATGGTAATCTTGCCATCTTCCCAATATTATTCAGGTAACATCCAGAACCACTGGTTACCAATCTTCACAGAATCAATTTCCAGTTCCTTTTTCGCATTCCACAGCGTTTTCTTTTTAATTCCCCTGACTTCCGCTTCTTCTGCCACCTTTGTCTGGGCTACAGAACCAGATACCAGAAATTCTTGCAGAAATTCCTTTGCTACATGAATTTTCTGCCCCCTATTATCTCCGCTTAACAAATCATCTGCACTGATGTCATATTCCCCGATCCATTCAAATCCAGTATCTTTGTCTAAACGAAATGCAATGGATTTTCCTTCCGGTGCAAGGGAGCTTTTTACATGACACACCACACGTATTTCTGGTTCATCCTTGATCCTTCCGACAATCAGTACGCTTCTGGCTGCTGCTTGAAAATCAATAGAGCCAAGTCCACGATACGACGATTTCCCATTACTGTTTTTGTTCATGTGACCGATTAAAATAATCGCACAATGATATTTTTCAGCAAGCACAGCCACACGCTTCATCAAGGGACGAATTTCATTTGCCCTGTGCATATCTACATCAGTCCCCAGAAACCCCTGTATCGGGTCTAAAACTACAAGGCGTGCTTTTGTCTGTATGATGGCTTCTTCTAATCTGGCATCCATCATAGTCAACGCCTGATCGTTATCATCAATTACCATCACTCTGGAACAGTCTGCACCAGCTGAAAGAAACCGGGGCTTAATGGTATCACCCAATCCATCCTCTGCAGTCTGATAAATTACATTTACCGGCTCCAGAGCCATTGTTTTTTCCTCCAAGGCTGGTTCATCACTGCCTGATGGTAATACTGCTTCGCCTTTTGTCAGCTTTGCAATAATCTGCAGCACCATTGTGGTCTTGCCCTCACCGGGATCTCCCTGCACAATCGTAACTTTCCCAAAAGGAATAAAAGGATAAAGCAGCCAGTCTATTTTTTCTGTCTCCACCTGTTCCATATTTATCAGTTTCAAGTTGGGTTCGTTTCTTCTGTTATCCAAAATTACCTCCATTTTCTGTTGAAAGATGGTGGAGACTTTGGTAGAATAACCTCAGTGATTGATTTGGATTTTCTACCAAGTCTCCGCCTTTAGGTGTTTGCTGACACTTAAAGGCTTTTATTTTTCATCTTCCAATATCTCTGTTTTAAAATCACTTGCTTTCCATGTTACTGGACAATCATTACCAGTGATTTCAATTACCTGTTGCATTAATGCCCGGCAATCTGCCAGCACCTCATACAAATCCTCTGTTTCCAGATGTTCCAGGCGTTCCCACAATCTCCGTATTTCAAGGCTTAATCGATCACTTTGATATTTACCGACCGCAATCTTTACTTCCTGATAGAGTACCGACTGAATGAAATATTTCCCTTTCGGCAATCCACTCACTGTAATACGGGCTTCTAATTCTCTGCGCTCCTCTGGTGTCATCCGAAAACAAACTGTCTGATTACGTTTTCTGTCTTTATCTAATCCACTCATTACAAATTCCCCCTGTATTCACTGTCCAGCCGTTCAGCCAGTTTTGTCTGCTTATTTGGATAAAGATGTGCGTAGGTATTCAATGTAGTTTCCACTTTTTCATGTCCAAGCCGATTTGCAATCTCCAATGGTGAAAATCCCAGTTCAATCAACATACTTGCATGGGAATGTCTCAAATCGTGTACTCTTATCCGCTTTACTCCACTTTCTTTAATTCCTCGCTGCATTTCATGCTCCAGATAATATTTTGTAATGGGAAACAACCTGTCGTTCTCCTGCAACTCATATAAGCTGTCTATATAATCTCTGATATCTGCAGCCAGAAACTCTGGAATGGTAATCACTCTCTTGCTCTTCGGTGTCTTTGGTGGAGTAATCACATCTTTCTTGCAAAGACGTTGATATGATTTTGTGATAGTAATTGTTCTCTTTTCCAAATCTACATCTTTCGGATTCAGGGCCAGAAGCTCTCCCAAACGCATTCCCGTCCAATACAAAGTCATAAATGCCATATAAGAAAGTCTTTTGTTCATGACACTGTCGATAAACTTCCTAAATTCCTCTCCTGTCCAGAAATCCATTTCTTCTGCCTTACTCTTACCCATGCTTCCGGCTTTTGCACAGGGATTACTTTTCAAATCATAATATCGAACCGCATAATTAAAAATTGCACTCAACTGGTTATTGATTGTTTTCAGATAAGTGGGTGAATACCCCATTTTAATCAACTCATTCTACCATTGCCGGATGTCAGCTGCAGTAATATCATTTACCCGCTTATTCCCGAAATACGGGAGAATTTTCAGCTTCACGATATACTTTTTCGTTCTTATGGTATGCTCCCGCAGGCGAGTTTCCATATCTGCACAATACATCTACCAAAAATCCCCAAACTTCATATCAAAGTCTGCTTTTTGTGTAATAAGGAAATTCCGAAGCCATTCCTCTGCCTCTCTTTTGGTCGCAAAACCTCTTTTGGTAGATTTCCGACGTTTTCCTTGCCAATCCGTATAACGATACTGAATCAACCATTTTCCTGTTTTCTTGTCTTTTTCCGCTTTCATTCGACCACCTCCTACACACTGAAACCATACCAGCGTTTTTCAAAATAGCGTCTGGGAACTTTGCCCGCAATCACCAAAAATCCTTCTTTTTCCAGTTCCTGATTCAGCTTACGAATCAACTTGTAAGCATGACCTACAGAAACACCCAGCATTTCTGCGAGTTCATTTGCAGTAATATAAATCTTGTTGTTTTCTGCCATATAATCATCCTCCTTTTCTGTGTGTAGCGTTATCGCTACTTTTTATATTTCCATTATATGTAGCGACTTCGCTATTGCCAAGTATTTTGAAATGCCAGTAGAAAAACTTTTTCAAACATGGTATAATGTAGCCATCTCGATACATGGAGGACGATAAGAATGACCATAGGAGAAAAAATCAAATACTGCAGAAAGCAAATCGGAATCACGCAAGATAAACTGGCTGAGCTGACCGGCATCCATCCGGTTTCTATCCGAAAATACGAAACAAATAAAATGCAGCCACAACCTCCTCAATTAGAGAAAATTGCAGCTGCACTCGGTGTCAGTTATAATGCTTTGAATGGCAATGATACTGCCGGACTTCGTCTGGAAACAGTCGGTGATCTGATGGGTGTACTTATGGTGCTTTGTAATTCCGGCATCCTCCAGATCAGCGGGGAGCGTGGAGAAGACAAGCTGTTAAAAGATGATACTGTATCTATCCATCTGAATCCGGTTCTTTCTTCTTATCTCGAAATCGGATATACTAGCAGAGGGAAAGCACATACGCTGTCTTTGCAAGATGCTTTATTGAATATCAGAAGTTATAAGGTATTTAATGACTTATTGAAATGGGAAAAAATGGATTTTATCTATCAGAGTGCTTTAAAATCCGCTGGGGATAATCCAAATGAAGCTACACAAGCAGCTATTGATGAGATAGCTGAGACCAAAGAGAAGGTAGAATTGGAATTGCAAAAAAGCCAATTTCCACTATTTGACAACATAAATGATTAAGGAGGTTTTTTATGTCAAAAAACTCATTAGAACTCAAAGATTTCGTCAATGATCCTACATTTATAGAAAATATGAATAGAGCTTTTTCTGATCTTAGAGCAGATTATGAATTGTCCATGGACTCTACCTGCGAAAAAATAAACGAATTAAAATCTTTACATGTTGATGTCAAAAACCATTTATCAGATTTAACAAGTTGGTCCCGAAATTCAAGTGGAGTAATCTCTGGATTAAGAGGAACAGGAAAAACTCATTTATTCATGCTCGCACGAAGCGCATTAAATTCAACCCTTTGGGATGCTGAAAAAAGCCATAACTTGTGCATATATTTGAATTTGAAACGTCTTTGTTTACCAGAACAATTTGACTCAGATTTATTTAATAGAATTTTTAGCGTATTTATATACGATGAAGTCTCAAAACAATTATTACAAATTTTGTCTGGTTTATCAGAGGAAAACAAATTAAAACAATTTCTTTCTATGTTTAACACCCAAAAGCGCAAAGTTAAAGAAAATCTTGAAAAAGCAATTTTATCTTTATATGAAATTAAGCAAATCGCTTACAACGGTAATGAACGTTTTTCAGAATTAAGTACTGGTTCCTTAGAAACCGAAAGTTATGATCATTTATTAGATGAGTTTTCTACTCAATTAAATGAGTCACTTACTTTAACTGACGCAGGTTTTTCCTTTGATATAAATGCTTCATCTCTTGAAGAAATATCAGAACGTTTAAAAACTAATAATACATATATGCAATATCTAAATGTTCAAAGTGTACGGAATCAATTAAATTCTATAATATCTTTGTTGAAAATTGATAGCATTACGTTTTATGTAGATGAATGGGAAAAAATCAGCTATAATCCTGAGATTCAAAAACATGCTGCCTTTTTCATAGATAGAATTATAGACACACCTCTTTATTTTTGGATTAGTGTTGTTCCTTATAGAGGATATTTGTATAATCTTGATAATGGAGCCGATTTACAGCATCAAATCAATCTGGATGACAGCCTCATTTTCGAAGCATCACCTACAGATAAGGTGTTATGTATGAACTATTTTAAAGAACTTATAAACAATCGCTTAGATTACTATTTTGATAATCCGCAAATTAATTTTCATCTTCTATTTAACAATGATGCTAACTTTGAAAAACTTGTATTAGCCAGTATGGGAAACACTCGTGATTTTGGTACAATGCTGTTAAAGTGTTGGTCTGAATTTCAATCCTATAGGAATTCTCCATTAGTCCAAGGACGTCCCTTTAAATACATTTCATTACAAATGGTTACATCTGCAATTAAAGATAATGGAGATAAAAAAATAAGTAACCTTAATAGCAACGAAAACACTTTATCGGTTTGGAATGACATTCTTAATTTCTGTCTGTCAAAAAAATCAAGTCATTTTGCAATTAATGAATCACAGACGGAGTTAGAATGTTTGCGTAAACAAGAATTTTCTGATTTAATTTATCATAGACTTCTTCATTTTAGAAAGGCTCATGTTCCTACAAAAGATGGGGTACTCACAGATAAATTGTCGATTTACGCCATAAATTATGCTTGTAGTTATAATCTCCATTCTGAAAGTAAAATATCTTTTATTACAGAATATAAAACAATACATGATCGTGTTCGTCGTTATATATATCACCCTTCAGCAATTTTACAAAAACTGCAAATCAAAGAAGGAGAGATTTTTCCATGTAGCAATTGTGGTGAACCCATAAATATTCTAAAAATGAAAGCAGCTTGGGATAATAATGCATGTCCGTTTTGTGGTCAACATATTAGGCACTAAAAATTGTACTCAATCTGCACTCAAACCACACAACAAGAGCCCGGAAACCCGCATAAATGCTGAATTTCCGAGCTCCATTTTTTTACTCAAACTCGGCAAGTCCGAAGATATCATTAAACATATCTGTTTAGTTTTTATCTCTTTTCTGCCGTTATTTTATCTCTGTTACATATATTATTTTGGCTTGCTGATTTTCTGTTGCCAATTTGTTGCCATTTCATTATAACTGATACTGAATATATTTAGCAATCTTTATTTTAAGAACACTACGTTTTTAAACATATTTTCTTCTTCTCAAATCAAAAGCTGGCATTGTTCCCTCTAAAATATCAACTACATTCTGCTTAATTTCTTGATCTTCAATTGCACCTGATAAATATGTGATTTTGTGAGTGTTTTTATCCATTTTACAACAAATAATTTGTTCCGCATCACAAGCTACAGCTATGTTGGGATTATGTGTTACGATAATTACTTGCCTCTTTTGTTTAGCCGCACAAATACACGGAACCAATTTATTATATACCGATTGATTATCCAAGTTATCTTCTGGTTGATCTATAATTATAGGTATGCTATTTTGACTTAACGCCAAATAAAAAATCAGTAAAACAATACCTCTTTCACCCGGAGATAATTCTTCTAAATCTCTACCTCCCATCTTCAATTTGAATGAAACCCCTACGTATTCTAAACCATATAAATAATCATAAAATTCTTTTTTATCCGTAATTTTTTTCTCAGAATTATCTATATCTTCATCTACTGCTAAAATAATGCTGTTCACTAAATCAAGTACGCTATTTTCATCTGAAAATTCTGTACTTCTAAGCAACCTTGTTATTCTATTATTAGCTTCCGTCTTCCCTTTAAATACACCTGCAAATCTTTGACTAATGGAAGATAAAATTTTGTTTGAAAAATCATTATCCATTAATTGCATTTCAGCTTGAAATTCAATAGTTTCTTCCAAATCTCCCAACAATTTCTTTATTTCTTGCTCAATCGGCGCATAAATCTCTTGATATATTATAACAATTCGCTGTTTTAAAACAAATAATTCCTTAAATTTAATATTACGTTCTTCGCGAGCTCTATGATAATCTGTCTCTAAAATATTATCAAGATATTCTTTCTCAGATTTATAATATGTTAAACAGTCTTCTGTGTCTTGACTCCCAATAATTTTTTGTTTTTCTTTCTCCCAATCTTGTAAATCATTCAAATATTTTTGATATTTTTTCTCTTCAATATCAGAAGTTGATATAAGATCATTTTTCTTGTCATGCGCAATTTTAAGTTCATTAAGCAAGCCTTTTTCCATTGGACTTCCGTTTAATGTCAATTGTTTTATTGTCTTATCTGTAATTAGTTTATTTTTATATTGTTCTATTATTTCCAACGGATCTTTTAAACAAAAATCTTCTTTAATTTCCAACTGATATTTTTTTAGATATACATTCAATTCCTCTTTAATATCACCAAATTCACTTCTAAGCACTCGCAATTTAGCAATTATTTGTTCTGTTTCACCAATTGCTTCATTAATTTTAGTAAGTTCATCTCTATTTTGTTCTACTTTTTGATTTAATTCTGTAATTTCTTTATCTATCTCTTTTAATTTTTCTTGATATTGTATGTTTTCCTCTTTTTCATCTGGTTTCTTTATTTCTTGTGGTTTATTTTTTTCATGTCTTTCCAAAATTTCTTGATATTTTTTCAGACTATCTACAATTAACAAACGATATTGGCTTGTCTTTTTCCTTTCTAATCGAATAATGCACTCATTAAGTCTTTCAATTTCTTTGTATACACCTTCCATTTCTATCTGGATCATTTGTGACTTATTTTTTACTAATTCAGCCAAATTTGCAGCACTTCCTCTTTCAGTTCTGTCGACATAAGAATAAATCACTTTATCAATTTCTTCCTGAAAGATATTTCCAATATCATTACATACATCTTCAATATATTTTTGCGGTAGATATTGTGCATCCTCTATTACTGTCTCAAATTCATTGACATCTAATCCTTTTCGTTCTAAATGGCCATCTTTCCATTTGATTTCCGCAATATAATCACTTGCTAAGTTCTTTGGCATCTTTCTAAAACGGTTATCATTTAAAAAAGAGGCACTCCCCATCGTTCTACATTTGCAAACTTGCCCGATTATATCTGAAAAAGCGCTCTTACCGCTACCTTTATTTCCAATTACTGCCACTAATCCTGCATTCAACGATATATCAAAGTCAAACCAACTTACTCCATCATTTTTGGGTTCAATTATTCTATGAACAGATAAACTATCTATATTAGCTTTTTTATTCTTATTTACCCTATCTACCGCTGCCGGTATTGTTCCTACATATACTCTTTCTGATGGCTGGAAAATACACTGCTTTAATCCTTCAAATGTCACATTGGCTTTAATCCATAACGATTCCTTTGCACTATACTTTCTTGGATCATGGCAATCAGAACATAAAATAATTGGTTTTTCATCAATTTCCTTAAAAACATATTTATAATAATCTACTATATCTTTCTTCTTTCCCACTTCAAAAAAATCAACATGCTTAGCAATATCTGATTTAATTGCCTCTTTTACCGGTAATGCATTTGAAATCTCTTTATCAATACCATTTGATTTCTTCCCTGCGTGAATAGAAATTAATCCTCCATGATTTTTACAAAACTCCACAATATCGTCAAACTGCCAATAAATAGTTTCATCTGACTCCTTTGATTTAGCCAATGTTCGTAACATTATTGCGTTAAAATCTGCTGATAAAGTCTCTAAATCTGATAGTTCTGAAAAGATAAGAATCAGATGTAAATTATTTGCTCCTTTGTCAGTTCGCAGCTCTACCCCAGGAAAGAACACAATTTCCGGTGCAAGTTTTCTTAAGTGTTCTATTCTTGTTTTGTCTATTTTAAAATGATCCGTAATAGCAACTGCTTTTATATCATTTTCTGCTAATGCTTGACATAATAATTCATCTGCATCGTCTGCTTTATACGGGCTGTCATATGATGACGCCGTATGAATATGTAAATCCCATTTATTCCATTCAGATCCTCTTGTATTTTTCATGCTTCATCCTTTCCATACTGCAATAAAGCGATATTTAATTTTTCTTTTTATAAACTTTTCACTCAATGTCAATTACATAACGTTCTTTATCAGATGTTTTATATATTACCAATTCTCTTCCAAGCAAATTTTCATTTTTTAACAAATGCGAAACATCCCCCCATCGAATACTTGTTACATAATTATTCTGCTGATATGCTACCATTCCCTTTCGCTTATGCAATATTCTTAATTTGTACTCTCCATAATTAATCCCGCATATTATCATGGTAAAATATGCGTTTGCTATTTCATCTCCACTTTTATTATTTTTCCAGTCTAAATCTCGAAAAACTGTATCTCGGAAGTAAGTAAATTGATCAATTTGTCTATATTGACCTTTTCCTAAACTCATTTCACCTTTTGCATGTGTACCTTTTTTCACAATTCCCAAATGCGATTTTGTCAATTTATTGCTCTTCCAAACTTCTTCACATACTTCTTCAACAATAACCTGATCTAATTTTCTCAGTATGGCATTTGTTTGTTTCTGTTTTTTTCCAAAACTTAATAATTTTTTATTTACTAATGGAAATCGTGAAACTATAGACTTTTCTTGTTTTTCCTTGCTTGCACAAAAAAAATTATTCCTAAGCTTTCTTTGATTTTCATCTACAACAAGTCCTTGCTCATACAATTCATCAAGTTCTCTATCTTCTGAAATCTTCTTCACATTTTGGGGATAATTATGAATTATGTTATCAATATATTCTCTTACTTCTGTTAAAAATTTTTCATCTGATTCACATCTTAAATTTAGTTTGCTAATAATTCCAGCCTCTATATTATTAGCCAGACCACCTGTAGTTATATTTGCACTTCCGCATATAACTTTTGCAGAATTTGTCCCACTTCCCACAATTACTTTAGCATGAAAAATGGATTCTATTCTCGCCGTATCAAATACAAATACGCTCACCTTCATATTTATTAAACATTTTAAAGCCTGATATGTTGATACATTGTTTCTTATTCCTATAATAAATGAAATATCCGCTTTTGATTTCTTAATGCTTGGCATAAGATTACATATAGCACGTTCATTAACAAATGCTGTCAATATCCAAATGGATGTATAATCTTCTGTTTCAAGTACTTCTTTTATTTCATCAAAAAAATTTATATCTTTTTGAAACCCCTGCATTATATATTTAAAATCTGCCATTCTATCCCCTTTTTAATCTTCTATGCTGCATCTTCTTCCATATTCCTCTCGACATAGAACACATTTTCTCATCAATACCTAAATACTCTTTCAAAATACCATTATCCACAATATCTAATGCCTTCTCAATGTTCTCCCCATTACGAACAATCTGATCTACTTGATGCAACACTTCTCTGATCTTTTCAAGTGGAACACAATCTAAAACAGGAACCAAAACCTTTCCCACTTCTCCAGGCAATATTTCCAGTACTCCACCACCATAACTGCGTCCACATATTTCAGTAAACGCAAAGGAAATACTATTATAATACGATAAAATTATTCTCTCTGGCTCAATACCTTCTTTAAATTTTATCCTATGCATAGTATCAGTAGAAACAGCAGCACAACAATTCAATACAAATTTAGGATACAAGTTATTTCTACGTAAGAAAAAAGCATCCGGTACCCATACCGACGGTATTTGATACCATTTTTCTCTGATTTTACATTTATATCCTGTGTTCTCACCATTTTTCTCTCCAAATTCAATATAATCTTTTTGCCCTCGACTATATTTCTCAAGCAATGTATCTGGAAAATCTATCAAATATGCTGATTTTCCTTGATCTACATTTTCTTTCCAATCTTCCTCTTTGAAATAGACACTATGAGCATGAGAACTTCTTCCTATTAGTGGTCGTACAACATCTGTTAAATCATATTTTTCAACAATTTTTTTATTTACTGAAAAATACTTATTATTTCCGGTTGTAATTCCTACATTAATAATGCCCGTTTCAGACAATGTTTGGAATCTATTATCTCTTTTTAAATCTGAAATCAATTGGTTTTCTTGTATAGTTGTAAAATACTTTGTCCATTTTTCATGCACATGATTGAGTTTCTGAAAACCATTTTCATATATATTAAGATTTTCTAAATCTTCAAGATTATTTAGCTCTACAATTTTTATACCTTTTTCCGAATCTCCCTTCTCTCCAATAAAAACTACCACTTCCTGTTCAATTCCTGGAAAAACTAGCTCTTCAAATGTTAACAATGTTATTTTGGACAATTTATTAGATAAAAATAACCTCAAATCCTCCGCATATGCAACTTGTAAAATTTCTGCCGGAATCACAAATGCGATTTTCCCATTATCGCTCAACATATGAACACAAGCAACCATAAATCCAACCCAAGTATTAATTAATTTATTCGCTTTCATCCCATGACTTGTTAAGATTTCAGCCATTTCAGATCTTTGTTTTTCTTCCAGATATTGATAGCGAATATATGGTGGATTTCCTAATATCAAATCATATGTGTCCATATCTTTATGTTTATGATAGAACTCAAAAAAATCTCCGTTCACAACATCTATATTCGAATTATCCTTCAACTTTTCACTTAATTTTTCCGCTTCTTTTTTTTCGATTTCTATAGCGGTTACCCTTTTATGCTGCGATAAAAATTGACTTTCTAGTAATGCATCTACAAATACTCCATCGCCACAGCTTGGTTCTAATATGGATTTTATAGATAAATCATCCTTAAAAAAATCAACCATCTTTTTGGCTAATTTTAACGGTGTATAATAAGCACCTCTTAATTTTTGTTCTGAACTATCCTCTTTTAATATCATTCTCTCACCTAAAATTGCAAATTATAAATTTTTGTAATATCATCTTCAATTCGTTTACTTAAATTCTCTTTTTCCGCTTCAATTACACCAACGGAGGCTTTATCTTTCTTCTGCTCTAACACATTATTCAATTCTCTAATTCTCTTTACAGAAACAAGTACAGATTCATACAATGCCTTTTGTATTTTGTCATTAAAATCCAACTCAACAAAAGGTATCTTTTTCAGCAGATATGTTCCCCTTGCTGTAAATCCTCCTTCAAAATCACTTCCCATAATTTGAAATAGTTTTTCAGTATACGGATGATTCAACCATGCTTGTATATATCGTAAATCATATTTTGAATCAGGCAGTTTTGATATAGCACAATATCCTGCTGTTCCTCCAGAAGCAATAAGCATATTATTTTCATCGTATGCATACATGGGATCTTTACTCAAAATTCTTACAATCAACTTTGGAGTATTCACAAACGCAGTTATTGCTTGAGTTCTTCCATACTGATACCATGTATCCGCTGTTGCATTTTTAATATCTCGGCCTTTTCCACCATTTAAGCATTTAGGCACCAATAACTCATAACAATCTTCCAAATATTGATATGTTCCTGGATATTCTTTTTTCATAACGTCAATGCTAATCAGACTACCATCTGCATTATACGGAAAAATAATATATTTATCTGTTTTTAATATTGAATAAGTTCCCATTCCTTTTTCATCTGCCTTAGTAGGTTTAAAGAAAGGCTTTAAAATGCTTTTTTCTATATGATATCTTTTTTCAAACTTATCAACAATTATTTCGTCTTCTTTTTCTGAAACAATTTCATCTTTACTAAACCAATACACCGGCTTAGGTCTTTCTGCACTTGTTTGAATTCCGTTAAAAATATTTACTATTTCTCCTAATGGTTTGCCATGTTCTTCTACCTTGGCGATCATTTTCATAAATTTAATATCTGTAGTTAATCTCCATGGATTTTCGTCCAACATTTCATTCTTAATTTCAATATTTTCTTGTTCTTCACCAGTCCAGAGATCAGTTAACGAAATAACATTCGTATATTGCAGCTGTTTATTACATTCTTTACATAGTGTAATAATGCAACTATAAATAGTTTTATCCGGGAAAAGTTGCATATCTCCAAAATCATCCAATTTTGACACATATTTAGCTGTTATGCGACGTAGTTCTTGCCCTGCTCCTATTTTATAAAATTTGTTTGGTACGATATAACACATCTGACCGTCTTCTTTTAAGAGATCAAATGCTTTTTCAAGAAATAAAAAATACTTATCAAACTGTTTATATGCACTTTTATATTTCTTTTTATAAACTGCAAATTCTTCCTCTGTCTCTAATGTGTGTATATCCTCAGTTTTTACATATGGTGGATTGCCAACAATAGCATCAAATTTAGCTCCTCCATTAATCGTTTCCCATTCAAATGGTTTTATGTTACACAACACTTCTATTGGCAATTCTTTACCATGAATATCTTCTCTACAGATCAATGAATTTCCATTTTTTATATTAGAACTTAAATCCGGTAAAATCGGAACACATTCTTTCACAGATGCCGGTGTTTCATCCTCTATTAATTTTATCAGTAACGAAAATTTACTAACTTCAACAGCATGTACATCAATATCTACACCATAAATACATTTCGTTAAAATATCTTTTTTATCAGTCAATGGCAGCTTCTTTTTCCCATTGCTCAATTCTAATAAATGCTCTGGATCATTTTGCATATACCATTCTGTACAATAATCAACTAAAAATTGATATGCTTCCTCCAAAAATATTCCAGATCCACATGCAATATCAGCAATCTGAATTTTCTTTATTTCGTCTGGTGTTTTTTCTTCACAAATTGGTGTTAACGTGTTCTTTACCATATACTTTACAATTTCGACAGGAGTCGATACTACTGATCGATACTTATATTCTTTCTTCGCAGCAAGTATTATATGGTTTTCTCTTTCAATAAGGCTTTCTGTTAAAAAACTCTCATATATTTTTCCTAAAATTCCTGGTTCAATAATATTGAACATATAGGGAGTCTTAGGATAATACAATGAAAGAATCATATTAAAAATAATTTCATTATTTAGATCAAAAATAATATTATCACCCGCAAACAACTTAGAATTATATTTTTTATCAACTTCCTTAAATACTTTTGTCAGTGCATCTTGTAATTCCACCTTGTTCTGAGCTGTTTCTTTTAAACTTTGATATAAAGGCAAGTTCCTGTCTTCACAAATTCTCAAAAAGATAATTTGATTTATAAACTCCTGAACCACATCGTTCAAAAACTCTATATCTCTATAAGTACTATCCATATGGTACAGATAGTCACCAATTTCCAATCTCCACTCATTAATTTGTTTTAAAAAGACTTCATCTACTTCTGTTGAATATCGATCTTCACTTGGAAATTTTTCTTCAACATATTCATCGTATTTTCCAGTATAAACGCTTTCTCTTGAAATCAATTCATATATTTCTTCATACTCTTCGCTCCAAAAAGTTCGTCTCAACTCGCCTCATCTCCTTTTCCTTACAACTTTTCATTAAAATAATGCACATAGCACAAGAAACTTTTCAATATCTTACTTTTCTCAAAACCTCTACCTTTAGAAAGAGCCTTATCCAAGCACGGATAAGACTCCCTAAAGGTCCTTTTTTAATTTTGGGATATGTGCCAATATATCCAGACTTTATGGCATATTAGATTCATACTGTTTCGCCATCCTGTAAAAGCTACTACTTGACATTTGAAGCAACTCCATGGCTTTTCTGGCTGTTATCTCTTTTTTCTTCCATTTCTCATAAATATCTGGAAATTTCTCTGGCATCGTCATCCTCGGTCTCCCCAGATGCTTTCCTTTTTTACGTGCAACCTCAATTCCCTCTCGTTGCCGTTTGCGGATTGTAAGTCGCTCTTGCTCTGCCATTGATGCCAACACCTCTATCAAGATATTATTTACCATATCCACTATCCATTCTTGCCCTTCCGGTACTTCAATTAATGATGTCGGCAGATCTAATATCTTCAAACGTATTCCATGATTCTGAAACCACTGTAATTCCTGTTTGATATGTTCTTTGTTCCTGCTCAGTCTGTCCAGAGAAACGATGTACAAAATATCTCCTTTTCTTAATCCCAACGCTCCTTTTAACGCTTGATAAGCAGGTCTGTTTATATCTTTCCCGCTTTCTTTATCTGTCAGAATGTAATCCATCGGTACATATTTTTTCAATCGCTCGATCCAGATTCTGATCCGTTGAGCTTACTCTCGCATATCCAAATATCCTTGCCTTACTCATACCAAACTGTTCCTTTTAAATAGTCAGCAACAATTCGACTAATTTCTTCCCAGCATGTTTCACAATAAGTCCAATTTCCCACATTACTTTCACCTCCCCTACGCAATTCTCACTTTTCCTGTTTTTCTTTCATATAAATATACCTGATCTGACAA
>ENA-ORTN01001683-ORTN01001683.1-human-gut-metagenome-genome-assembly--contig:-NODE-1683-length-20929-cov-2.777283_pt1 | contig 20929 bp, 19 predicted proteins | sample MGYA00242070_ERZ509189 | MGnify/ENA primary metagenome ERZ509189 (study PRJEB26280, sample SAMEA2338821) | human gut metagenome | biome: human gut; feature: human-associated habitat; material: faeces...
CCATGACCACCGGCAGGAGCAGCAGCTTGAACACCACCCGCAGGCTGGTGCTGGACCAGGGCAGCACGCTGTACAGGAACACGCTGACGATGACCACCAGGATCAAAACGCTGGATGAAACGATCCACTGCATCATTTTGTTCCCTCCTCCATCTGCCGCAGCAGCTCATAAAGCTCGTCGATCTCTTCCTTGGAGATGGCCTGCCTGCGCGTCATGGCGCTGACCATCATGCTCAGGCTCCCCTGATAGACGCGGTCTAAAAAGGTCTCCGTTTCGGCAAGCGCCGCGTCCTCGCGGCGCACCGCGGGGGAAAAGGTGTTCTTCGTCCCCTCCGTGTCGCACGTCACAACGCCCTTGCCGACCATGCGCCGCAGCAGCGTCAGCGTCGTGCTGCGGCTCCAGCCCATACCGGCCTCCAGCTGCTCGGTCAGCTCGCGGCCGGTCTGCGGCGCGCGCTCCCACAGACATTCCATGATGTTCCATTCGGCGGGCGCAAGATCAAATTTTTCCATTTGCCGTCCTCCTTTTTCCGGATTTTGGTTACTGTTGTAAACACAATGTAGCATAGTTGGTTACACTTGTCAACACTTTTTGAAAAATCTTTTTCCACGCCGTTCCGCCGCCCGTCCACGGAAGGTCTATTCATTCTTTGAAGAAAGGCAAGCTCCCCGCATGGTTTTTTATCGCTTATGCCGATTGCCCATTCTCCGCCGCTGTGGTAAACTGATTTTCAAACATTCTGCACCGCGCGGATCGAACCCGGCGGGTGGAAATGAAAAAGGAGAAATGAAAATGAAACAGAAGCTCAGCGGCCGCGACTACACCTACGTTGCCAGTATGCTCTTCGGTATGTTCTTCGGCGCCGGAAACCTCATCTTCCCCGTTCACATGGGTCAGATGGCCGGCGCAAACGTATGGCCCGCGGTCATAGGCTTCTGCGTAACGGGCGTCGGATTGCCGCTGCTCGGCGTAGCGGCGCTCGGCATCAGCCGCTCCGGCGGGCTCTTTGAGCTCGGCAGCCGCGTGGGAAAGCCCTACTCGATGTTTTTCACCTGCCTGCTCTACCTGACCATCGGGCCGTTCTTCGCCATCCCCCGCTGCGTCACCACCTCCTTCACCGTGGGACTGGAGCAGGTGCTGCCGCAGGGCGGCAATACGCGGCTCTGCCTGCTGGCGTTCTCCGCCGCCTTCTTCGCCGCGGCGCTGTTCTTCTCGCTCCGCCCGGGCAAGATCCTCGTCTGGGTCGGCAAGGTGCTCAACCCCTGCTTCCTGCTGTTCCTCGGCATTCTGGTCATCGTGGCGATGCTCCGCCCAGGCGCCGCCGTCGGCGCGGTCGTACCGGAGGGCGCTTACGCCGCCCAGCCTTTCTTCACCGGCTTCCTCGAGGGCTACAACACCATGGACACCATTGCCGCACTGAATTTCGGGCTGGTGATCTCCGCGACGCTGGGGACCTTCGGCCTGACGGAGAAAACCGGCATCGACCTGTACGGCGAAAAGAAGCTGGCGGCGCTGCTGCGGGAGCTGTGTAAGCTGGACTTCCGCTGGATCCGGCTGCACTATCTGTATCCGGATGAGTTTACCGACGAGCTGATCGACACCATTGCCGCAGAGGAGAAGGTGCTGCCCTATCTGGATATCCCCATCCAGCACTGCAACGACAAGGTGCTGCGCGCCATGAACCGCCGTGGCGACAAGGCGGAGCTGCTGGCGCTGTTCCGTAAGCTGCGGGAGCGTATCCCCGACCTGGTGCTGCGGACCAGCCTGATCACCGGTCTGCCCTTCGAGGATGAGGCGGCGTTTGAGGAGCTGTGCGAATTTTTACAGGAGGTCCGCATCGAACGGGCGGGCGTGTTCCCCTATTCTCCGGAGGAGGGGACGCCGGCGGCGCGTATGCTGAACCGGGTGGATACCGCCGAGGCCGAGCGCCGGGCGGAGCTGGTGGTAGACGTACAGTCCCGGATCATGGACGACTTCAACGACAGCCGTATGGGCACTGTGGCAGAGGTGCTGTGTGATGGCTTCGACCAGGAGGCTATGCAGTTCGTGGGACGCAGCTATGCCGAGAGTCCGGATATCGACGGGCGCATCTATTTCACCGCCGACCACGAGGTAGAGGCGGGTGAGTTCGTGCCGGTGCGTATCACCGGTGCCATGGACGGCGAGTTGACCGGCGAGTTGGCGGAGTAAAAGGGGGCTTTCCCTTTGCGCGGCACTGTGCTATAATGCTGCGAGAGATAAAAGCGAAAGGTGGATACATATATGACTACGGCGAACAAACTGACGATCCTGCGGGTGCTGATGATTCCCGCGTTCTTGGTGGTGTTGTACTGGGGTTTTCCCGGCAGCCGCTATGTGGCGCTGGGCATCTACATCGTGGCGTGCCTGACCGACCTGCTGGACGGCTACATTGCCCGGCACTATAATCAAGTCTCCGATTTTGGGAAGTTCATGGACCCGCTGGCGGACAAGTGTCTGGTGATGGCGGCGCTGTGCTGGTTCGTGGAGGAGGGCACCTTCTTTGCGTGGGTGTTGGCCATCGTGCTGCTGCGGGAGTTTGCTGTGTCCGGTATGCGTTTGGTGGCTGTGGAGAAGGGCCGGGTCATCGCCGCTGGCTGGTCCGGTAAGGTCAAGACAGCCAGTACTATGGTGTGTATCTGCCTGATCCTGCTGGGCATTCCCCAGTGGCTGAACTATGTGTGTCAGGGCGTCATCCTGGTGACAACCGTGTACTCCGGAGTTGAGTATTTTGCCAAGAACGCTGATGTGTTCAAAGAGGTCAAATGACAACAAAAAAGAACGGCGCAAGCCGTTCTTTTTTGTTGCCCATCAAGAGAAGCGAGAGAGTCTTCTTAGGAAGTCCAAAAGGACGCCGCAGAAAACCACAGAAAAAATGGCACCGACCCAAGAAAGAATTAGCCCTGCAAGGCGGAGATTGCCGCAGTTTCCTTTCTTCGTAGATATATGGGACAAAACGATACCAAAAAATCCAGATAATCCAGCGGGAATGGCGGTATACAAAATGGGGTTATAACGTTGTGCGGTGAGAAAGAGGGGCACAACCAATACGCATGAAACGATACCGAGGACTACGCTGGCGACAGCTTCGTTCTCTCCGGGGCGGGTTTGTTTGTCCACAATAAGACCTCCCTCTGTTTTTGTATATTGTATAACAGTTCGTTATATTTGTCAATAAAACAAAATGTTTTGTCTATACTTTTTGTATCTCAAGCGGTGAGGTGCAGAATGTATCAACGAATACGCGATCTCCGGGAGGATGCGGACTTGCGGCAGCAGGACATGGCGGAGTATTTACAGTGCACGCAGGTCTGCTATTCTTATTACGAATCGGGAAAAAGAGATATACCGACGGATGTGCTGATACGGATAGCACGGTATTACGATGTCAGCGTTGACTACTTACTGGGGCTGACAGACCGGCGGGAGGCGTACCCGGCGCGGAAACAGAGCACTTGACAGGCCGGGAAATTCCTGTTACTATTAACTGAACCGAATAGCGCGATGAACGGAAAGAGTATGCATCAGGGCTTTGCCAAGAGAGGGACGGCCACCGGCTGAAAGCCGTCCTGCCGAGCGGTGCGGAAAGTGCGTCCGGGAGCGCGAGGGATGTGGATGCCCTCCGCATGGCCTGCGTTATGGCCGGACTTGAGTGATAAACGAGAGTGGAACCGCGAAGTCTTTTTCGCCTCTCATGCCCTACGGCATGGGAGGCGTTTTTGTTCGGCATAATAATATAATGTAGATAGAAGGAGAACCGTTATGTATCTGTATAATTCCGCCACCCACAAGAAAGAGGAGTTCAAGACCCACACCCCCGGCCATGTGGAGATGTACACCTGCGGTCCCACGGTGTACCACTTCGCCCACATCGGTAACCTGCGCTCCTATATCATGGAGGACGTGCTGGAGAAATACCTGCGCTACGCGGGCTACGACGTAAACCGCGTCATGAACATCACCGACGTGGGACACCTGACCTCTGATGCCGATGAGGGCGAGGACAAGATGCTCAAGGGCGCCAAGCGCGAGCACAAGACCGTCATGGAGATCGCCAAGTATTACACCGACGCGTTTTTCGAGGACTGCCGGAAGCTGAACATCAAGCGTCCGGATGTGGTGCAGCCCGCTACCGGCCTTATTGACGACTATATCAAGATCATCACCAAGCTCATCGACACTGGGTACGCGTATCTGGCTGGCGGCAACGTGTATTTCGACACCAGTAAGCTGAAGCGGTACTACATCTTCAACGATCACAACGAGGAGGATCTGGCCGTGGGCGTCCGCGAGGGCGTGGAGGAGGACACCAACAAGCGCAACAAGAACGACTTTGTGCTGTGGTTCACCAAGTCCAAGTTCGAGGACCAGGCACTGAAATGGGACTCTCCCTGGGGCGTGGGCTATCCCGGCTGGCACATTGAGTGCTCCGGTATTTCCATGAAGTACAACGGCGAGTATCTGGACCTGCACTGCGGCGGCGTGGACAACGCCTTCCCCCACCATACCAATGAGATCGCCCAGAGCGAGAGCTATCTGGGCCATCCCTGGTGCCCCCACTGGTGCCATGTGGCGCACCTGAACACCGACCACGGCAAGATGTCCAAATCCAAGGGCAACTTCTTCATGGTAAGGGACCTCTCCAAGGAATACGGCTATGAGCCTATCCGCTTTATGCTGCTTTCAGTGCACTACAGGAGCCAGCTGAACTACACCATTGATGTCATCGAAAGCTGCAAGGCTGCGTTACAGCGCCTTTACACCTGCCGCGACACACTGAAGCGCGCTCTTGCCGCAGCTCCCGAGGGGGCTGCTTCCGAGCAGGCGCTCGCGGACGTCAGGGAGGCGCAGGAGCAGTTCATCAGAGTGATGGACGACGACTTCAACACCGCTGACGGAATCTCCACCATCTTTGAGCTGGTGCGTAAAATAAATACCGCGATCTCCGCCGGCAATGCCACCAAGGGCACGCTCCAGGCTTACTCCGATGAATTTACGGCATTGACAAATGTGCTCGGTCTGTTGTATAATAATAACAATACTGAGGAGGAAATTCCTGCCGAGGTAACTGAGCTCATCGAAAAGCGCAAGGCTGCCCGCAAGGCAAAGGATTTCGCCCTGGCTGACTCCATCAGGGACCAGATAGCCGCTATGGGCTGGACCGTTGAAGAAACCCGTCAGGGAACCATCGTAAAGAAAGCCAACTGAGGACACTGAATGAAAAAGAAACTTTTAGCCGCTTTCGCGGCAATCACCGTAGCAGTTTCCGCGCTGGGAATGTCCGGCTGCACCGTTACAAGTTCCGACTACAACGCAATGGCGGACTACGACTTCACTAGCATTGACCTCGTGCAGCTCGAGGGACCCAGGGACGGGGATACCATCGCGATATTCGACACCGACCTCGGGGAGATCCGCGCAGTGCTCTACGATCAGTACTGCCCCAAGACTGTCGCGAAGTTCATCGAGCGCGCGAACGCCGGTGAATACAATAACAGCAGCATTAACGCCATCGTCAAGGACACCTACTTCATGGCAGGAATGCACCTTAACGATAAGGGACAGTATGTCGGCAGGGACGATGATTCCGAGGCGCTGGAGCATGAATACAACGTGAATCTGTGGCCGTTCCAGGGGGCGCTGGTGGCTTATTCCGAGCTTCCGGGGTACTCCGACGCGCGCTACATCATCTGCGACAACGACGACACCATGACCCAGGAGCAGATAGACGAGCTCAAGAACTCCATGAAGGAATCCGACAAGTACACCGCTGAGCAGAAGGCGAACCTTGACAATCTGTTCGACAAATTCATGGAAGTCGGCGGAGTATTCGGCATGGCAGGCTATGTCACTGTATTCGGACAGGCATACGAGGGAATCGACGTGATAGAGAAAATCACCGCGCGGCAGTCCGACGAAAAGACATACAAGCCGCTGGAGGATATCTTCGTCAAGTCCGTTACCATCTCCACATACTCCAGCGAGGAATAAGAAAGGCATACAAATGAAAATCAAAAAGCTTATCATCGGTGCAGTTCTGTCAGTTCTCTGTCTGACAGGCGTTACAGCCTGCCAGAAGGCGGAGGATACCAGCGGCAACGTTGGCGAGGTTACGATCTCCTCCGGCGACACCGTTGCAGAGATCGAGATCGAGGGCTACGGCACCATCAAGGCAAAGCTGTTCCCTGACATCGCGCCTATCGGCGTTGAGAACTTCAAGCAGCTTGCGGACCAGGGATACTACGACGGGAAGAACATTCACCGTGTTATCGAGGGATTCATGATGCAGGGCGGCTCCGAGAACGGCGACGGAACCGGCGGAAATGCCGCGTACACCGGCGATGGAAACTCCGCCGCCGACTTCGGTACCGAGATCAACAGGAACGCGCGTCACTTCTACGGCGCACTCTGCTACGCCAACGCCGCCGGCAGGAATTCCACTCAGTTTTACATCGTGAACAACAAGGAAGCCCAGGATATCGATGGAATCGACATCTCCCAGGCGGAAAAGAACGTTAGCACCGCGAACCAGTACAAGAGCCAGTATCAGGAAGGCTCCATGGAATACAACTACTACGACTACCTCGAAAAGGAATACAGTGCGGTAGTTGACTGGTTCAAGGCTCCTACACAAGCGGAGATCGACAAGTACAAGCAGGGCGGAACCTTCTACCTTGACGGCGGCTACACTGTTTTCGGTCAGGTCGTTGAAGGATTCGACGTGATCGACAGCATTGCAGCCGTGGACGTTACCGAAAACGCCAGCGGCGAAAAGAGCCAGCCTGTAGAGGACATCATCATCAAGACAGTGAAGGTATACAACGCCGGCTGATCTTCTTGAATCACGGGAAAGGAAATAATCATGAACATCAAACGCATTCTTCTGAGCGCGGTACTCTCCGCCGGAATGTTGATATCCTCCGCCGGGTGCTCCGGCAAATCCGGGAACTCGGGCAATATCGGGGACATCACCTTTGCCGATGGTGACAAGATCGCCGTCATTGAGGTCAAGGATTATGGCACGATGAAGGCAAAGCTTTTCCCGGATATCGCGCCGGTGGGCGTCGAGAATTTCATAAAGCTTGCGGAAAGCGGCTACTACAACGGGCTGAAGATACACCGCGTGGTAAAGGATAACGTTATCCAGGGCGGTTCCCTCTACGGCGATGGCACCGGAGGCTCCGCAGCGTACACCGGCGATGATTCCACGGCATCGGATTCCTCCAGCGCGGCGACCACATTCCCGGTCGAGGTCAACGAGAACGCCCGGAATTTCTACGGCGCGCTCGGATATGTCGCGGACCAGTACGGTCAGAATGCGGTGCAGTTCTACATAATAAACAACAAGGAACCCCAGAACATTCTCGACACGGACGCTTCCAAGGTGCAGTCCGAAGCTGACGCGCTTGCTTCCGAGGCTGCCGAGGCTACCTGGGAGGCTTCCTCCAGCAAGGCGAAGGTGAATTCCTACCAGCAGTCCTACTACAGCAACAACGCGAAAATGCTCACAAGCAAGAACAACGCTGGTCTGAAATACGCCCAGGTCGGCGGAATCTACGCCTACGACGGAGCCTACACGGTGTTCGGGCAGGTTTACGAAGGCCTGGACGTCCTGGACAAGATCTCTGAAGTGAACGTCACCACCAACGCCCAGGGCGAGAAGTCAATGCCAATTACGGATATCGTGATATCTTCAGTGACCATCGAAACCTACAAGACAAGCACCGCCGAGGCGGAGAACGAATCCGGAAGCAAGACAAGCAAGCCCGGCGCACAGCAGAATTCCGCAGCGCAGCCAACAAAGGATTCGACCGCTGAATCCACCGGCACGGGCGAAGCCGGGACTGCGGCGCCGTCCGCTGAGAGTACACGGACGACTGAGAGCGCAAGTACTGCTGAGGTAACAGCCCAGACCGCAGAAAGCTCAATTTCAACCATCGACACGACAGAAGCATAACAAAATCCCGTTGATCTTATGACCAACGGGATTTTTTCTATCTTAGCACGACTGAATCAGCGGTACAGTCGCAGGGAACGACCGCTTTCGCCACGCCTGCCGCAGTTGCTCGGCTGTACTCCTCGGCGAACTGCGGGTCGATGGCAGAATTCGGCTCCACCACCTCCACGTCCCTCAGCATGATCACGAACGCGATCATCGGGCGGAATCCTCCCGAGATGGCTCCGGAAAGTTCCCGGAGGTGCTTTGCGCCGCGGGCCGTGGGTGCGTCCGGGAATTTCCCGACGCCGTCCTGCGCCTGAGTGCAGCCCTTGACCTCCACCAGCCAGCGCTCTCCGCCGCGTTCGGCGTAGAAGTCTATCCGGCTCTGACCGAAGCGGAATTCCGGCTTGATGGAGGTGAATCCCTGTGCGGCGAGCCACTCCCCTGCCAGCTTGTTCGGCGCCAGGCTGTCGAGATTCACCCAGCCGTAATCCGCGGAATCCACCGCGATGAGCGTGTAGGACGTGGAACGTCCCGGATCACGGCTCCGCTGAAGGCTGACTTCCAAGCCGGTGTGCAGCACGCAGGTACACCTGCCGGTATTCCGGACATGCGCCCTCTGCACTTCCCCGTCAACGCTGACCTCGGCAACGAACCGGTTCAGCCTGCGCAGGAATATTCCCGGGACTATATCCTCATACTTCATCAGAATACCGTCATCTCGGCGTTGTCACGGACGAACACCGGAATTACGTCCAGCGGCGCAGGTACTGTGACGCGCTGTCCGCCCTTGTATACTGTGCCGGTGTTTGCGTCCCTCCACACGGTGCCGCCGGGGAGGTACACGCTGCGCTCCTTGACTCCGGCTTCGGTGACCGGAGCAACCAGCAGCGCGGAACCAAGGGTGTATTCGTCCTCGATGTTCCAGGATTCGCTGTCCTCCGGGAACTCAAACCACAGGGGGCGCATTACCGGAGTTCCGGCGGCGGTGCACTCGTCCATGGTCTTTCTCATGTACGGGCGGAGATTCTCGCGCACGAAGAGGTACTTTTTCAGTATCTCGTAGTTGTCCTCGCCGAAGCTCCATACCTCGTTATCCTGTCCGGAGGTGAGCTGGCGCACTCCGTTTATGAACTCCTGCTCGCGCTCATACCAGGGGGACCGCTCGCCGTGCATTCTGAACACAGGGCAGAAGCAGCCCCACGCGAACCAGCGCACCAGCAGCTCCCGGAATCCCTCGTCCTGGATATTTCCGCCGAGGAATCCGCCGATGTCCGAAGTCCACCAGGGAATCCCGGCAACGCTCATGGAAAGCCCAGCCTGGAGCTGTTCCCTCATCGCACGGAAGCTGGAGTGAATATCCCCGGACCAGGTGAGAACACCATATTTCTGGCTTCCTGCCCAGGCGCAGCGGACCAGGCTGAGTATGTCCTTTTCGCCGGCTTCCTTCAGTCCGTCGTAGAATCCCTTGGCGTACATCAGCGGATAGATGTTCGTGCACTGAAGCGCTGTGCCTGCATAGTAGCGGTAGTTGTCGAAGTCGTAAGGACCGTATTCCGGCTCCGCCTCGTCCAGCCAGAAGCAGCGGATACCCTTGCTGTAGTAGTTCTCGCGGCACTTCTCCCAGACGAACTTCTGCGCTTCAGGATTCGTCGCGTCATAGAACACCGTGTTGCCCATCCAGGTCATGTGCAGACCGCTGCCGCGATCAGCGGATACCAGCATTCCCTTGTCTGCCATCTCACCGAAATTCTCGCTGCGCTCGTCGATGGTGGGCCATACGGATACGACGGTTTCAATGCCAAGCTCCCTGAGCTCCTTCACCATTGCTTCCGGGTCGGGCCAATCGCGCGGCTCGAACTTGAAGTCGCCCTGCATTGTCCAGTGGAAGAAATCCACGACAATGGCGTCCATCGGCAGTCCACGGCGCTTGTGTTCGCGCGCCACCGCGAGTATCTCCTCCTGGTTGCGGTAACGCAGCTTGCACTGCCAGTAGCCCAGTCCGTATTCCGGCATTCTGGGGGCGCGCCCTGCCGCCGCGGTGTAATGCCCCGTAATCTCCGCAGGGGTGTCGCCGGCGGTTATGAAGTAGTCCAGGTACTTTGCGCTCTTTGCATACCACTCAGTCTTGTTCATGCCGAAGGTCGCGGTTCCTACCGCCGGATTGTTCCAGAGGAATCCGTAGCCGCGGCTGGAGATGTAGAACGGAACACTCGCCTGGGAATTCCTGTGGCAGAGCTCCAGCACAGAGCCCTTCTTATTCAGGTGGCTGTCCTGGTACTGTCCCATTCCGAAAATCTTTTCGTTGTCATAGGCTTCAAAGCGCGCGGTTACCTCGTAATCCGTGCCGCCCTGGTGGGGCTTGAGTTCACGGCCGGTGATACGCAGGGGAACGCAGTAGCGGTTTATGCGGTTGCGGTCGCGCCAGTATTCCTCGGTGAGCACTTCGCCGCGCTGATTCCGGAAGCTGAGCCTGCCCTCGTTGTCGAGCTTCACCGTGAGTTTTCCGTTGGTGAGGAAGTAATCGGTGCCGGTCTGGTGATACTTCGCGTATTCCTCCCCCTTGTACCAGGGATCGGTGGTGTCGATCTCCTCGCTGCGTATCGTGCAGTTATGGGAAACCGGCTCGGTCAGGGCGCTGTAATACGATGAGCCGCTCAGCCGCTCGCACTCCGGGATTTCCGCTGCTTCCGGGTACATGCGCACTCTTACGGAGCTTTCGCCCCAGGGCTCGACGATAAGCCGGGCTCCGCCAAAGGATACGGTCAGTTTATTGTTTTCGGTATTTACGGTCATGGCGATATTCCTTTCGAGAATTATTCTGTACTTATTATATATGCTGCGAGAAAATATGTCAAGGGGATTTTTAGCGGAATGAAATATGCTAAATTGAAACATGAATTAGCATATAAAAAAGAAGCACCCCAACACGCATAAAACGTGTCGGGGTACCCGACTGGTGCCGCTGACCGGACTTGAACCGGTATGGTATTTCTACCGAGGGATTTTAAGTCCCTTGTGTCTGCCGATTTCACCACAGCGGCATTACAACAATATATATTTTATCACAAACCGGACGATTTGTCAAGTACCGAAATCGCATTTCCGCAGAATTTACCTTGAATCTCCCGGAATAATCGCCGGAACAGCGCAGAAAATAAGCGCATAAGAAGGAGATGTGCCATGGAAAAGATCGCATTTTTTGATTCGAAGCCCTACGACCGGACGTGGTTCGACAAGCTGAACAAGGATTTCGAGATACAGTACTTTGAGAGCAGGCTCCGGCCGGAATCCGTCGGGCTGGCGGAGGGCTGCCGCGCAGTCTGCGCGTTCGTGAACGACGACCTCGGGGAATCCACCATCAACTCGCTGGCGGAGCGCGGCGTGGAAATAATCGCAATGCGCTGCGCCGGATACAACAACGTATCCCTGGAAGCCGCCGCCGGAAAGATCCGCGTAGTCCGGGTGCCGGCGTACTCCCCCTACGCAGTCGCGGAGCACGCCATGGGAATGATACTCATGCTCAACCGGAAGCTGCACAAGGCTTATATCCGCACCCGGGACTTCAATTTCAGCCTGAACGGGCTGGTCGGATTTGACCTCCACGGAAAGACCGCCGGAGTGATAGGCACCGGAAAGATAGGGCGCACGTTCATAGACATCTGCCGCGGATTCGGCATGAACGTTATCGCCAGCGACCCATTCCCCGTCCCGGACTATGGGATAAACTACGTCAGCAGCGAGCAGCTGTTCCGGGAATCCGACATAATCTCGCTGCACTGCCCCCTCACAAGGGACACCCACCACATCATCAACGTGGATTCCCTCGCGATGATGAAGCCGGAAGTGCTGCTGGTAAATACCTCCCGGGGAAGCCTTATCGACAGCGAAGCGCTCCTTGCCGCGCTGAACGAGAAGCGTATCGGCGGCGCAGCCCTCGACGTCTACGAGGAGGAAACCGACCTGTTCTTCAAGGACAATTCCACCAGGATAGTCACGGACGAGGTACTTTCGCTGCTGGTTTCGCGGCCGAACGTGCTCATCACCTCCCACCAGGCGTTCCTGACCCGGGAGGCTCTGGAGAGTATCGCGCGGACTACACTGGAGAGCCTGCGCGACTACTTCGCAGGGAATCCACTTAATAACGAAATCAAGCTGGGGTGATAAACTATGAAAGAGATAATTGCCGCTGTGCTCGCGGCTTCAATGTCGGTTTCCGCGTCGGAATACTCGCGCTTTGAGAGTATCGACAACACCAAGGTAGCCTACGGAATGGGCGTGGACGTGGACAGCATGAACCGCCCCCTGGGCGCAATCCAGGCGCAGGAACAATACGGGGACATGGGAGGACTGTTCATCGGCGACAGCACGAATAAACAGATATGGCTGACCTTCGACGAGGGATATGAGAACGGCTGCACCGCCGGGATCCTCGACACGCTGAAGGAAAAGAACGTCCGGGCGGTGTTCTTCGTGACCTACGACTACTGCAAGAGGAATCCTGAGCTGGTGAAGCGAATGATCGCCGAGGGTCACACCGTCGGGAATCACACCTGGAGCCACCCTTCCCTGCCGGAATGCTCCCCGGACGAGTTGTATTCCGAGCTTTCCCTGCTGCACGAGTACGTCCGCGATGAATTCGGCTATGACATGTACGTCATGCGACCGCCCAAAGGGGAGTTCTCGCAGAGGGTCCTCGCCTGCGCAAAGGAGCTTGGCTACACCACCGTCCTGTGGAGTTTCGCCTACCCGGACTGGGACGTGAATAATCAGCCCGACCCGGAGCAGGCATTCCAGAAGATCACCGGGAAATCCCACAACGGAGCAGTGTATCTGCTGCACGCAGTGTCCGAAACCAACGCTGCGATTCTTGGCAGGGTCATTGACTACTGGCGCGACAACGGATTCGTGATCACGCCGATGTAAAAAAGAACCGGGCGGTGTAATTACACATCGTCCGGTTACATATGGATTCAGTCGCTTTCCGCAATCTCCTCAATTATCGCGCGTATCTCGTCGCGACCCTCGCCGGTCTGCGCCGAAAACTCGATTATCGTGATGTCCTCTGCGCAGGGAAGTTCGGTCAGCAGCGCCTCGCGGCGCTCCTCTCGCTGTTTCTTCGAAAGCTTGTCCGCCTTGGTAAGCACCACCACAAACGGTATCTCGCTGTCGATCAGAAAATTCACCATCATTAAATCGTCGGCGGTCGGGGGATGCCGGAAGTCTATCAGCTGGAACACCAGCGCCAGCTCCCGGTCGTCGTGGAGATAGCCCTCAATGAGGCTACCCCAGCGCTCCTTGTCAGATTTCGCGACCTTTGCGTAGCCATACCCGGGGAGATCGACGAAATACAGATTCTCAAGGCTGTAGAAGTTGATCGTCGCGGTCTTTCCCGGGACTGCGCTCACCCTCGCCAGGGATTTGCGGTTGAATATCTTGTTGATCAGCGAGGATTTCCCCACGTTGGAGCGGCCGGAAAACGCGATCTCGGTGCGCTCGGACGGAGGGATCTGCTTGAAACTGCCGTAGGAAGTGTAGAATTCAGCGTTGTTATAGTTCATGTGTCACCTTAATTAGCTGTCAGTGCCGGGATCTTTTCCGCTTCCTTTGTCTTGGCGGAGCTGCGGCGTCTGAGCGGAGCCTTCCCGTTCGGTTCGCAGTTCGGGAGCACAAGTGCCGTTTCCAGCACTGTGTTGATGTCCTCTGCAACGACGAACTTCAGGCTGTTCTTCACAACATCGTCCAATTCGTCTATATCCGGCTCGTTCTCCTTGGGAATGCACACGGTTTTTACTCCGGCGCGGTATGCCGCCATCGTCTTTTCCTTTAGTCCGCCTATCGCAAGCACCTTGCCGCGGAGGGTGATCTCGCCGGTCATCGCAACGTCCCGGCGCACGGGAGTACCGGAAAGCGCTGATACCAGCGCCGTAGTCAGAGTAACGCCGGCGGAGGGACCGTCCTTCGGGACTGCACCCTCGGGAGCGTGGACGTGAATATCCTTGTTCTTGTAGAATTCCGGGTCGATGTTGTATTTCTTCGCCAGGGAGCGGGTCAGGCTCACCGCAATCTTCGCGGATTCCTTCATCACGTCGCCCAGGCTGCCGGTGAATTCAGTCTTTCCGGTGCCGTCCAGCACGAGGACTTCCAGGGGCATCATTACGCCGCCGACGGAGGTCCATGCGAGTCCGTTTACAAGCCCGACCTCGTCGTGGGATTCCAGGTGCTCCGGCAGGAACTTCTTCACGCCGAGGAAATCCGTAATATTCGCGTCAGTCACGGTGACCTTCTTTTCGCCGGTCAGCAGCTTCTTCGCTGATTTACGGCAGATGTCGGCAATGCTACGCTCCAGTTTTCTCACGCCGGCTTCCCGGGTGTAGAAGTCAATGACAGAATACAGCGCCTTGTCGGTTATCTTCACCATGGAGGGCTTTTCGCCATGCTTTTTCAGCTGCTTGGGGAGCAGGTGCTTCTTGGCGATATTGAACTTTTCCTCCCGGGTGTAGCTGGAAAGCTCAATTATCTCCATTCTGTCCAGCAGCGGCGCAGGAATAGTATCCAGGCTGTTCGCTGTTGTGATGAAGAGCACGTCGCTGAGGTCCAGCGGAATCTCAAGATAGTGGTCGGTGAATGTAGTGTTCTGCTCGCTGTCGAGTACCTCCAGCATTGCGGAAGCCGGGTCGCCCTTGTAGTCGCTGCCCATCTTGTCGATCTCGTCCAGCAGCATTACGGGATTCATGCTCTTCGCCTGCTTGAGCGCTGCGGCAATACGTCCCGGCATTGCGCCGATGTAGGTTTTTCTGTGACCGCGTATCTCCGCCTCGTCGTGAACGCCGCCCAGGGAAATACGAACGTACTTCCTGCCCAGCGCTTCGGCGATGGAGCGGCCGATGGAGGTCTTACCTACTCCTGGAGGGCCGTAAAGGCAGATTATCTGCCCCTTGACCTCGGGAGCCAGGGCACGCACTGAGATTATCTCCGTGATACGCTCCTTGACCTTCTTCAGACCGTAGTGGTCCTTGTCAAGCTGCTTCTGCACCTTGTCGATATCCAGCTTATCCTTGGTGTATACGTTCCACGGAAGCTCAAGCACCGTATCGAGATATCCGCGGATAACCCCAGCCTCCTGGGAGGAATATGACATCTTTACCAGCTTCTGAGCCTCGCCCACGAGCTTTTCGGTGATCTCCTCCGAGAGATTCAGCGCGCGTATCTTCTCTATGTAAGCGTCCGCTTCTTCCTGGGGATTGTCGCCCTCGCCGAGCTGCTTGTAAATAGCCCGGAGCTGCTCGCGCAGGTAGTAATCACGCTGATTCCTGTCCACCTGCTCCTTGACCTGCTCCTGGATATCTATTTCGGTTTCAATTATCTCGATCTCCGTTTCCAGCATGGAAATGAGCATTTTAATGCGGTTGAGAAGTCCGTTGGCTTCAAGCAGCGCCTGCTTGTCCTCGACCTTGAGGACTACGTTGAACACCACCTTGTCGAACAGCTCGGAGCAGTCCTCCTCGGTCATTATGCCCTCGAAAAGTTCCCTGGGCATCTTGGGAGATATCTGCGCGTACTCCGCAAAGATGTTCTTGAGCGCCCGGGAAGCCGCAGCGGCAGTACTCTCGGAGAGCGAAGCGCCACGGTTGGGAAGCTCCTTCACCTCGAACTGGAGGTAATCCTTTCCGCCCACGGACTTCACTCTGCGAGCCCGGGTAAGTCCCTCGACGAGCACCCTGGTGGAGCCGTCCGGCGTGGTAAGAAGCTGGCGCACCTCAGCAATGACGCCGACTTCGTACATATCGGTAAGCTCAGGGTCAGTGATGGAGGCGTCCTTCTGTGCCACGAGGAATATCCTGCCGGCGCCGTCAGCGGCAGCCTTGAGCGCATTCACGGAGCGCTCTCTTCCAACATCGAAGTGAAGCACCATCGACGGAAAGACCACAAGTCCCCTGAGGGAAATAGCAGGTATTATCTCATTTGTTGTCTTCTTGTTGTTCATGAAAATTCCCCCGATCTATATCAATGGATTATCTGTATTCAATTTGTCAAATACATTTTCCAGAATGTCGAGAAAGGTACAGATACTAGGAAGCGCCACTTTGGCTAGGCTGTGTGCCTGTTGCCTTTTTTTGCCCGACATCGTGTCGGGCTGAGGGGCAACTGCACAAATATCGTATTTGTGCCTGCCAAAGTGGTGCTGACGAAGTAGATGTGCCTTTATCGACATTCTGCATTGTCAGGTAGATACTATTATATAACATTTTCAACAAAAATGCAAGCCCTTATTTGTGGCAGTAGCCGCACAAATTACCTGCATTCAGTGAAATATCAGGCTGAATATGAAATAAATGATTGGCTGGTGGAGCACATATATCCAGATGGTGTAGCGCCCGACCACAGCCAGCCACTTGATGTGAGTGGGATAGCAGAACTTCGGCAGCCTGCCGTCCCTGGCGATGATCCCGAAGTAACTCCCGGCGATGAACAGGAAGAACCACGGCATCATCGGGAAGTAATCTGCGGAAGCAAAGCTGGAGTCGTGCAGTCCCAGAGGAAACAACACACCGACATTGTATGCCTCCATCGGGAAATGCAGCTGGAACAGGTTCGGAATGCCGAAGTAGCCCGGGTGCAGCATTCCGCCGCTGTAGGTCATTCTGACGTTCATAGTCAGCACGAAAAGAAGCACGCTGACCGCGATCCCCACCCAGGAGGGCAGCAGGTCGAACAATTTCTGTCCGAGTCCGAACAGCATCATGCTGACCCCGAGGAAGTGCAGAATCCCGAACAGTATCGTTCCGCTTGAGAAGAACGGCATGACGAACGTCATTATCATGCCGATAAAGAAGCACTGGGCACCGCGCTTGATGTTGTTCGAGGAATAACGGCAGACCGTTCCGGAAATGAATATGAACAGCCCGGCGAAAATATCCCTTATCACATCAAACCAGCCGTCGAAGAATACCGGCACGTCCAGCCCGAATATGTATTTAAGATCGTACATCGCATGATATACCACCATGCAGATTATCGCAAATCCCCTCAGCTCGTCGAGAATCCCGACCCGGGATCCTTTCTTCTGTGCGTTTTCCATTTTTGCTATCTCCGTTCAAAGTAATACATTAATTATAACACAATTCAAAAAAAATTACAAGAAGAACTTGAACTGTTTTTAAAAATGTGATACAATATAGGGTGAAATTCTGATGAAAACACTCAAAATGTGAGGATAATTGATGGACTATATCGAAATCGGCGGCGTTAAGATAGAAAAGACCGCCGCCCTGGCTCCCATGGCAAGCGTCGCCGACCGCGCCTACCGCATCATGGCGAAGGAATACGGCGCGGCTTACGTCGTGGGGGAAATGGCAAGCTGTAAGGGCTTGTGCTATAACGACAGAAAAACCGCGGAGCTGCTCTCGGTCACTCCCGGCGAGCGCCCCATGGCGGTGCAGCTTTTCGGCAATGAGCCGGAATACATGACCGGTGCGGTGAAGATAGCGGAGCAGTTCTCCCCGGATATAATCGACATCAACTCCGGCTGCCCCATGCCGAAGATAGTTTCCGGCGGCGCAGGAAGCGCCCTCATGAAAACCCCGGAGTTATTCGGGGAGGTAGTCCGTGCGGCGGTGGAAACCGCTCACGTTCCGGTGACGGTCAAGATTCGAGCCGGGTGGGACGAAAACAGCATTAACGCTGTCCAGATGGCTCAGATTGCCGAGCAGAACGGCGCGGCGGCAGTCGCAGTCCACGGCAGGACAAAGACCCAGCTGTATTCCGGAAAGGCGGACTGGGACATCATTCGCGCCGTGAAGCAATCCGTGAATATCCCGGTCATCGGGAACGGCGACGTAACTACCCCGGAACTCTGCCGACAGATGTATGAATACACCGGCTGCGACCTTGTAATGGTGGGGCGCGGAAGCTACGGCAGACCGTGGCTTTTCCGGCAGATAAAGGAGTACCTCGAAACCGGGACCTACTCCCCCGACCCAACTCCGGAACAGCGCCTGGACATCATGCGCCGGCATATCCGGCTGATAGTCGAGGACAAGGGCGAACGCGTAGGAATGAAGGAGGCACGCCGCCCGGCGTCCTGGTATCTCAAGGGAATGAAGGGCGCGGCGAGATTCCGCGACCTGTGCAGTGAGCTTACTACGCTCGACCAGCTCGAGCGCCTTATAGAAAAAATAAAGACAGAACAAGGAGAAAAAGACAATGAAGATATGTGAGGAGAAAATACCCCCGCTGATGGTATTCCAGGAGCTGTTTAACGAAAACGTGCTTTTCGCGCGTGGAATCAACTGGCTGTACCCCGACAAGACGGAGGAGCAGCGCCTGATGGGATTCGCGAACATCAGCTCCGAACTGCTGATGACCGGAAAGACCCTTGGCGAGTACCTTACCGAAGCGGTGATGTATTCCAAGTCGCCGCTGTTCGCAGCGATAGTCAAGGAGCCGACGGAGGCGCGCAAGAAGGCGCTCGCCTACGACATCGCCCTTATCAAGAAGATCGTGAAGGAATACCCCGCCGCCGCTGTAAAGAAGGCGCTTGCCGGGATCGAGGGTGCGACCGCGGATTACGTTGCGCTGCCGGAATACGAGAGCGGAAAGTTCACGCTGACCGCCGACCGGCTGATAAAGTTCGCGCAGAAGAACGGCACCGGAGATTTCGCGAAATACAAGGCATTCACGTTCCGCGGCGGAAAGCTGATTCCCGTGGAGCACATCGACCCCATCAGACTGAGCGGACTCAAGAACTACGAGCTCCAGCGCAACCAGGTTGTAGAGAATACCATCGCGTTCCTGAACGGGCTCCCGGCGCAGAATGCGCTGCTGTACGGCGACCGTGGCTGCGGAAAGTCCTCCACCATCAAGGCGATACTCAACGAGTACGACCAGCTGCGCATGATAGAGCTTCCGAAGGCTGAGATAGCCGGGCTGGGCGACCTGTATGCGATCCTCAAGGATATCCCCATGCACTTCATCGTCACAATAGACGACCTCACGTTCACCCAGGACGACGAGCGCTTCGGAATACTCAAGGCGACCCTGGACGGAAGCCTCTCCGCACGCCCGGACAACATACTCATCTACGCCACCACAAACCGCCGCAAACTCATCAAGGAAACCTACGCGGACCGCTCGGCTACCGACGTCAACAAGAGCGACGCAGTAGACGAGAGCATGTCCCTCGCCGACCGCTTCGGGCTTTTCATCACCTTCACCCAGCCGAACCGCGAGGTATATTTCGATATCGTAAGACAGCTTGCGGAAGATATGGAAATAGAGATCGATGACGATGACCTGACCCAGGCTGCGGAGCGCTTCGCCCTCAAGCGCGGAGGACGCTCGCCGCGTATTGCAAGGCAGTTCGTGGACTGGCTCAGCTCAAGGATCGAGCTCGGATTGGATTACTGACATGAAGAAGATCATCGCATTACTTACCCTTTCCGCAGTGGTCATGCTGACCGGCTGCGGAGGGCAGAATAAGAAGACTTACGACCAGGCTGTAACAGATCTTGAGCAGGGAAGTTATGACTATGCGCTGGAAGGTTACAAGTCTTCGATCACTGCCGGATATAAAAGTGCAGAGTCGTATCGTGGGGCAGGTATAGCAAGCCTTCATCTCGGCAATTACCAAGATGCGATCGACTATCTCACCAGTGGACTGAATGATGAAAAAGCAGGCAAAACATTGAAAAAGGACATGCTTGCTTATCGTGCGACTGCAGAGCTGAAATCAGAGCTTTTTGATGCTGCAATGGCAGACTGCCAGACCATTGCCGAAGATTATGCGATGGATGCAGACACGTATTACCTGACTGGCTGTGTTGCACTTGCCATGGATTCTTACGATGAGGCATCCTCTAATTTTACTGATGCATACGATGCCGATACGTCCTATGAGATGGCAATCGAGATTTACGAGGCATATCTTGAAAAAGACATGGAGGCAGACGGTACACGTTATCTGGAAACTGCATTAAAGACAGAGGCCAAAACTGCAGACGACTACTGTGACCGGGGAAAAGCTTATTACTATATGCAGGATTACAGCAATGCAAAGAAAGAGCTGACAGAAGCAGTCAACAAAAAGAGCACAGAGGGAATCCTGCTTCTCGGTATGGTTTATAAAGCGCAGGGAGATACTGCCAATGCACGGGCCATGTACCAGCAGTATATTGAGACGGAGGGAAGCTCTCCGGCAAAAGGTTACAATGGTCTTGCACTCTGTGATATTGATGACGGCAATTACGATAATGCACTGGCAGATATCACAAATGGTCTTGCAGACGCTTCTACAGAGGAAATGCAGGATCTTCTGTATAATGAAGTTGTGGTTTATGAGAAAAAACTGGATTTTGCCACAGCATTAAGTAAGATACAGGAGTATCTCAAGATGTTCCCGGATGATGAAAATGCATCCAAAGAGCTTATTTTCCTTCAGTCGAGAAACGGAGGCTGAGTATGCAGTTTTACGAGTTTAAAGATATAGAAGAACGAGTTGTTCTGATCGGCGTGCAGACAAGCGAAGACGAGGATGTCGCTGCATCTCTTGATGAGCTGGAAGAACTGGCAGAGACTGCCGGTGCAGTGACTGTGGCAAAGGTGATACAGAATCGTGAGGCAGTCCACCCGGGTACCTATATCGGCAAGGGTAAGATCGAAGAAGTTGCGGCACTTATTCAGGCATATGACGCAAACGGTGTGATCTGTGATGATGAACTTTCGCCGGCGCAGCTCAATAATCTTGAGCGTGAACTGGACTGCAAAGTAATGGATCGTACACTTCTGATCCTTGATATATTTGCGGCGCGTGCAGTAAGCAGCGAGGGAAAGATCCAGGTCGAGCTTGCACAGCTCCGCTATCGCGCGGCGCGTCTTGTCGGTTTACGTGAATCTCTGTCCAGACTCGGTGGTGGAATCGGTACGCGAGGACCCGGTGAAAAAAAACTGGAAACAGACCGACGTCTGATCCG
>ENA-ORTN01001684-ORTN01001684.1-human-gut-metagenome-genome-assembly--contig:-NODE-1684-length-20924-cov-7.004792_pt1 | contig 20924 bp, 18 predicted proteins | sample MGYA00242070_ERZ509189 | MGnify/ENA primary metagenome ERZ509189 (study PRJEB26280, sample SAMEA2338821) | human gut metagenome | biome: human gut; feature: human-associated habitat; material: faeces...
GTCGTGTAGCTCAAGCTGTGAAGAGAGCACGTCACTTGGCGTTGCTGCCCTATGTAACTGACATGATGAAATAATAGGAGGAGGAAAGTATGGAAATTATATTGAAAGAAGACATTGTAAACTTGGGTTATAAGAACGACATCGTAACAGTAAAGTCTGGTTACGGTCGTAACTACCTCATCCCGACTGGTAAAGCTGTCATCGCTTCACCGGCTGCAAAGAAAATGTTGGCTGAAGAGCTGAAACAACGTGCTCACAAGCTGGAGAAAATCAAAAAGGATGCTGAAGAACTGGCTGCTAAGCTGGAAGGCGTATCATTGAAGATTGCTACTAAGGTTAGCTCTACTGGTACTATCTTCGGTTCTGTTGGTAACATCCAGATTGCTGAAGAGTTGGCTAAATTGGGTCACAACATCGATCGTAAGATTATCGTTGTTAAGGACGTAGTGAAAGAAGTTGGTAACTACAAGGCTATCGTTAAGCTGCACAAGGAAGTTTCTGTAGAAATTCCTTTCGAAGTAGTTGCTGAAGAAGCATAAGAAAAGACTTAATAATGATAAGGAAGCCCGGTTCTGATAAAGGACCGGGCTTTTCTATGTTCGGAGCGTATGTGTGTGAGCTTATTGAGGGATACGTAAAGCTGCGGTTATAGAGGTTTACGAATCTGAAGTAGAGGTTTACGCGCGTGGTATAGAGGTTTGGCAAGAATACTCTTGTGTCTCTTTACGAGGTTACTAATGCAAAAAAAAAGAGCATATCCACTCAGGGGTATGCTCTTTGCCTTATTGTCAGCCAATAATTCTTTTAGTTTCTTGGCAATGCTTCTTTCACTACCATTTGGCGGCCTACATATTCTGCTCCATTCAGTTTGTTGATTGCTTGTTGGGCTTCAGCAGCTTCGGGCATCTCTACGAAGGCAAAACCTTTTGATCTGTTTGTATTACGGTCCATAATCAGTTTTACTGATTCTACTGTTCCATACTCTTCCATTACTTGTCTCAAATCTGATTCCCTAACGTTGTAGCTAAGGTTTCCAATGTACATATTCATAAAATACAAAAATAAAAAATTAATAATTCAATAAAGGAGTCTTAGGAAGTTGTAGTCAGAAATGAAAATTCTCAATGTGGCTAATCGAGGAGAAACATAGTGAAACGTAGATCGTAATAAACCTCTTATTGTTTTGTTGATGCAAAGTAACGGCTTTTATTTGGTATATGCACTATACTTTATCATTTATCTGCCATATAATACCCTTTTTTGTGAAATAAGACCAAGACTTAACAATTGGAAGGGAACAGAAGGAGAGGATAAGACATAAAAAAAGTCTGGTGTGCTTGTATGCACGTCAGACTTTCAATTCTCTCGAGTGTTGTACTGAAATTATTCAGCTACAACAGCTGCGCTATCTACTGCTACAGTGTCAGCTGCTGCGGCTGCTGCTGCGGCTTCAGCTGCTGCTGCTTCTACAGCTGCGATTGAGTCAGCGATACGGATAGAATCTGCAGTTGCTTGTTCAGCGTTAGCTGCTTTGTTGCCACAAGATGCGAAAGATACTGCTACGATAGCTGCAGCCATCAAAACTAATTTTTTCATTTTCTTTACTTTTAAAACGTAATACAATCAATTGCTTTATTAAAACGTTGCAAAGGTATGTACTTTTTGAATATGTTGTTCTCGAAACCCCAACTTTTTTTATATTTTTTTTGGAGCTTCGGCTGTTTTTATCCCTATCTATATGTTTTACAACATATTAATCTTCGGCAATGCTGTTGTATAAGTATCTCTTGATACTTCTTTTGGGCGTTTTCTCAAATTCTGTCGGATAAAGTTGGATTTGGCTTACTTTTTCGTAGGCTGCCACGCTGTTATTCAGATTTTTGAGATTCTCATCCATGATGGTTTTAAGGTTATCCGGCTGGTTTAGTCCCAAGGAATCCAGGGCTTCATAGTCGGCATAAACCAGCGCTACCAGTCTTTTATTCCGTTCGATGACAAGACTTTCCAGGACGAAAGGCATGTTGTTGAGCCGTGCTTCTATCTCTTCGGGGAAGATATTCTGTCCACTGGAACTGAGAATCATGGTCTTGCTGCGTCCGCGTATGTATAGGTTGTTGTCGTCGTCCAGTGTACCCAAGTCGCCGGTGCGAAGCCATCCGTCTTCGGTGAAGACTTCTTTGGTGGCTTCGGGGTTTTTGTAATAACCCGTCATCACGTTCTCGCCACGTACTTGTATTTCGCCGAGTTTGTCGTCCGGGTTTTCCTTGCAGATACGGGCTTCCATGATGTCGAGTACCCGTCCGGAGGAAGTCGGGACGAATTCATTCCAGGGAGCATAGCTGATGAGAGGGGCACATTCAGTCATGCCGTAGCCGATGGTGAAGGGGAACTTGATGCGGTGGAAGAATTCTTCCACTTCCGGGTTCATGGCTGCGCCTCCTATGATGACTTCCTTGAAACGTCCGCCCAGTGCGTCAATCAGTTTCTTGCGGATTTGCCCGTATATCTGTCCGTCGAGCAAGGGAATGCTGAGCGCCCATTTCATGGTCTTTTTGTTGATGATGGGCTGTATGACATTCTTGTATATCTTTTCAATGACAAGGGGGACGGTGATAATCAGGTTGGGTTTCACTTCCTCGAAAGCTTTCATCAGAATCTTTGGGGAAGGCACTTTTCCCAACAGTGTGACGTGTGTGCCGACGGCCGTGGCGGTAAGGAAATCGAATGCGCAGCCGTATGCATGTGCCAAAGGCAGGAAAGAGAGCACTTTGTCCCCTTTCTTCAGCAGCTCGGTACGTATGCCGAAGGTGACGTTGCCGGCCAGGTTGTTTCCCGTCAGCATGACGCCCTTACTGAATCCGGTGGTGCCCGAGGTATAATTCAGCAGCATGACCTTGTCGTTGGAAAGGTCCGTGTAAACGATGTCTTCCTTGCGGAACCCGTTCGGGTAGGTCGCTTCCATTTCATCGCCCAGATGCTTGAGGAAACGCTGGATGGTTTCGCCGTCCCGCTGATACAGACAGCGGAAGTCGCTCAGCGAGAACACACCGCGAATTCCGGTAAGCCGTTCTTCTTCCAGATGTTCCCAAATGGCATCGCTGGTGAAGAGGAACGTCGATTCGGAGTGGTTTACGATATGATGGACATCATTGGGGTTGAAGTCTTGCAGAATGGGGACTACGATACCGCCGTAGGTGATGGTGGCCATATAGGCGATGCACCAGCGGGCATTGTTCTTGCCGATGACGGCTATCTTGTCGCCGCGGCGCAGTTGGCAGTACTTGAAAATAAGGTGCAGTCTGGCTATTTCTTGTGCCACTTCGCCATAAGTATAGCTCTCGTTTTCTCCATAGTTGGTATAGCAGGGGAGGTCCCAATTCTCGCGGAAACTATGCTCGTATAGTTTGATAAAGTTCTCTTGTATCATTGCACAAATTTTAGTTGAGTGTGCAAAAGTAGGAAAAATAGATTAATAATGTATATATTTGCAGCATAAATGTGTTTATAAGCTCATGATAGATACCAATATATTTCAAGATAAGACGGCGGTTTACTATACGTTGGGGTGCAAACTGAACTTCTCGGAGACCTCTACTATCGGTAAAATTTTGCGGGAAGCGGGCGTACGTACGGCGCGCAAGGGTGAGAAAGCGGATATTTGTGTAGTGAATACCTGCTCGGTGACGGAAGTGGCGGACAAGAAGTGCCGCCAGGCCATCCACAAACTGGTGAAGCAACATCCGGGTGCATTTGTCGTGGTGACCGGTTGCTATGCCCAGCTGAAACCGGAGACGGTGGCAAAGATAGAAGGTGTGGACGTCGTGCTGGGAGCCGAGCAGAAGAAGGACCTGCTCCACTACCTGGGCAATCTGCAGAAGCACGAGACCGGCGAGGCCTACACTTCCGCTTTGAAGGATATACGTTCGTTTGCCCCGTCTTGTTCGCGTGGCGACCGGACACGCTTCTTCCTGAAAGTGCAGGACGGCTGCGATTATTATTGTTCCTATTGCACCATTCCCTTTGCCCGCGGACGTAGCCGTAACGGCAGCATTGCTTCTATGGTGGAGCAGGCCAGCCAGGCGGCTGCCGAAGGTGGAAAGGAAATTGTATTGACCGGCGTCAATATCGGAGACTTCGGCAAGTCTACCGGTGAGACTTTCTTCGACTTGGTGAAGGCGCTGGACGAGGTGGAAGGCATTGAGCGTTACCGCATATCCTCCATCGAGCCGAATCTGCTGACAGATGAAATCATAGAATACGTGTCCCGTTCCCGGCGTTTCATGCCTCATTTCCATATACCGCTGCAGTCGGGCAGTGACGAGGTGCTGAAGCTGATGCGACGCCGTTACGATACCGCCTTGTTTGCCTCGAAGATAAAGAAGATAAAGGAAGTGATGCCCGATTCCTTTATAGGGGTAGACGTGATTGTGGGTACCCGTGGAGAGACGGAGGAGTATTTCGGGCAGGCTTATGAGTTTATCAAGAGCCTGGACGTGACGCAGCTCCATGTCTTCAGCTATTCGGAGCGTCCCGGCACGCAAGCCTTGAAGATAGACCACGTGGTGGCACCCGAAGAAAAGCACCGCAGGAGCCAGCAATTGCTGGAGCTTTCGGACGAAAAGACCCGTGCTTTTTATGCGCGCCATATCGGGCAGACGATGCCGGTGTTGTTGGAACGTCCCAAACCCGGACTGCCGATGCACGGCTTCACTCCCAATTATATCCGTGTGGAAGTCCCTCATGATGCTGCCTTGGACAACCAGCTCGTGTCTGTGCGCCTGGGCGATTTCAATGCCGACGGCACCGCACTCTTGGGAGCAATGGAATAAGGAATGCCGCCTTTGCAACAAATAACTCATAACTTATAACTCATAACTGACGAAGTGAAATCAAAAATTGTCTATTGGCTGACTTATGCGGGCATGTGGCTTGTGGCACTTCTGCCTTTCCGGGCGCTTTATGCATTGTCTGACGGGCTGTACTTCCTGATGCGCCACGTCGTGCATTATCGGAAGAAAGTCGTTCGCCGCAACCTTCGCAATTCCTTTCCGGAGAAGTCGGAAACCGAATTGATGGAGATAGAGCGCAAGTTCTACCATTATATCTGCGACTATATGCTGGAAGAGGTGAAGATGCTGCGCATGTCTTTCGAGGAGCTCTGCCGCCGGATGAAGTATGATAATAAGGAAGAATACCTTGCCATGATAGAGAAGCATGGAGGCATTGTACTGTTGATTCCCCATTATGCCAATTTTGAGTGGATTATAGGCATGGGGGCCATCATGCATCCGGGCGACATCCCGGTGCAGGTGTACAAACCGCTAAGCAATAAGTATCTGGACGAGATGTTTAAGCATATCCGTGCCCGGTTCGGAGGATACAATGTGGCGAAACATTCCACGGCACGCGAAGTGATAAAGCTTCGCCGTGAAGGCAGGCGGATAGCCATCGGCCTGATTACGGACCAGTCGCCCAACCGCAGCGAGGCCCATTATTGGACCACTTTCTTGAGTCAGGACACCGTGTTCATGGATGGCGCCGAGCGCATTGCCAAGCTGATGGACTTCCCCGTCTTTTATTGTGAATTGGAACGGACATCCAGAGGATATTGCAAAGTGCTCTTCGACTTGGTTACCGAAACTCCCAAGCAGACGGCGGATGGCGAGATAACCGAGTGCTTCGCCCGTCGTCTGGAGCAGACCATCCGGCGCGAACCGGCTTATTGGTTCTGGTCTCATAAACGCTGGAAAAATAAACGAAAAGAATCTGTGCAACATGGATAAGATTGCTGTTGTCATATTGAATTGGAACGGATGTGATATGCTCCGTTCCTTCCTTCCCTCTGTTGTGCGTTTTTCGGAGGCGGATGGTGCTGTGGTGTATGTGGCGGACAATGGCTCTACGGATGCCTCCGTGGCAATGCTCCGTCGTGAGTTTCCTTCTGTGCACTTGATTCTGCTGGAAGAGAACCACGGTTTTGCCGACGGATACAATCTGGCATTGAAGCAGGTGGAGGCAGAATATGTAGTGCTGCTCAACTCCGATGTAGAGGTCACCGAGCACTGGCTTGTCCCGTTGGCAGAGTATATGGATGCCCATCTGGAGACGGCCGCTTGCCAGCCGAAGATACGCAGTTGGCGTAACAAGGGGCAGTTTGAATATGCCGGAGCTGCGGGAGGTTTCATCGACCGCTATGGCTATCCCTTCTGCCGCGGCCGTATTATGGGCGTGGTAGAAGAGGACAAGGGGCAATACGACACGGTGATACCCATTTTCTGGGCTACGGGGGCGGCTTTGTTCATCCGTCTGGCGGATTACCGGGAAGCGGGTGGGTTGGACGGACGTTTTTTTGCCCACATGGAGGAGATAGATTTATGTTGGCGGCTTCGTGCCCGTGGCAGACAGTTGGCATGTATACCGCAGAGTGTGGTATTTCATGTGGGAGGGGCCACTTTGAAGAAGGAGAATCCGCGCAAGACCTTCCTCAATTTTCGTAATAACCTTGTCATGCTTTATAAGAATCTGCCGCAGGAGGACTTGGCGTCCGTGATGCGTGTACGTGTGGTGCTCGATTATGTGGCTGCGTTCAGTTTCATGCTGAAAGGCCAGTTTCCCAATGCTTTGGCCGTATTCCGTGCGCGCCGTGCCTACCACTCCCTCCGCGCTTCATTGACAGCGTCCCGCAAAGAGAATCTGAAAAAAACTACGCTTGCCGTAATACCGGAACGGACAAAAAACAGTATATTGGCGCAGTTTTATCTGCATGGAAAGAAATTCTTTTCCCAATTGTAGGAACTGTTGCCTTTTATAATTGTTCAATCTATTAAAGGTTTTGAATTATGGAAAAACTAGTTAGAAAAATCGGATTAGTGGCACACGACGCCATGAAGAAAGACCTCATCGAGTGGGTACTGTGGAACTCGGAATTGCTGATGGGGCATAAATTCTATTGTACGGGCACCACGGGTACCCTTATCCTCGAAGCCCTCCGGGAGAAACATCCTGATGTGGAGTGGGATTTCACTATCCTTAAATCCGGTCCTTTGGGCGGTGACCAGCAGATGGGCTCGCGCATTGTGGACGGAGAGATTGACTATCTTTTCTTTTTCACCGACCCCATGACCCTTCAGCCGCACGATACGGATGTGAAGGCGTTGACCCGCCTTGCCGGCGTGGAGAACATCGTGTTCTGCTGCAACCGCAGTACGGCAGACCATATCATTTCCAGCCCGTTGTTTGTCGACCCGACGTATGAACGCACTGTTCCCGATTATAGCAACTACACCAAGCGGTTTGCAAATAAGCCGGTGGTGGCCGAAGCGGTGGAATCGGCAAAGAAGCGGAAACGGAAAAAATAGGCTGAATGAGTATCACTACCGGAATGAACAGAATTCAATTACGGCAGTGATGCTTTGTAGTCTATTTTAGTACATCTACCAGCTATCGCTGGCTTCAATACCAGTTTAATAATGTACCCCGAACTCTACGTTCTCTACGATGATGGAGTCATTCAGATTCTCTTGATTGTAAAGTACTCCATTTATCACTCCTTCAATAAAGGGTATATTGCTGCTATCCACAAACTCTGCACGGTTGATGAGGAGTTTTACCGGTTGTTTCAGGGGTTCATACCATTTTTCGTTATTGGTGTCTCGTTTGTCCATAAAGCATACTCTGTTATGAAACATTTCATGATTGGGGCTTATGACATCATACGCTCCGGCTTTTATAGGTACGAGATGGAATACAAAACCATAGACGAATTCATTTTGGTCTTTTGTAATAGGGATATTTGTACCATAAGAATTAATTCCTAACTTGGGATATTCGGTATAAATATTTCCGTTGGTTATATAAGTTTCTCCCGGTGCTTCCTTGTTTTGAAGACAGAATGCCGTTCCGTTTATTGTTCCTCGGATGTAACCGAACCGTACACTGTAGGGATTGGGATTAGCAGGTTCCTCTTCTTTGTCGCAGGAAGCAAATGAAAAAAGTGCTGCTACGGCCATTACTGTTATAAAAAGAATTTTACGCATAATATATGATTTAATCTATAGTTCACTTGGTTGCCCTTTAGGGAAAACTTATCTGCAATGGGATAAAAAGCCATTGCAAATAAGTTGTATTTTCTTTTATTTGGATGTGTCTATCGGTAATAATGTGACTGATACATCGCCGGTAGAAGCATTGAATAGTTTACAATCTCCTATACTATTTCTGTCACGAATGATGGGGTTATAATATTGGAAAGATACAGAACCTAAATCATCAGAACCTACATTGGTGGTAATTGACACCTCGTTGGAAACAGTCTTGGTGTGAGAAAAACCATATCCAAGTTTAGCAGTAAGTTCTATTTCATCTACTTTCCCTCCTCCGGTAAGAGAAAAATCTGCCTTGTTGGTAAATTCACTAACAACAGTCTTTTTTTCGGTTATTGTTTGGGAATCATCCACTTCTTCAATGAATAGAAAGATAGTGAGAGATTTTCCATAAAGATCCCAAGGCTCTGTAAATACATAGTTTTCTTCAGATTTTTGTTCTAACTTTTCTGGATATATCCATTTGGATCTTAAGTCATCCAAATTGAATGAATAAAAGTTTTTTGACTCTCTGAACATAGTACTGTTTTTATGACGTAAATGAACCTTCTTGATTGAAAATGCTTCTGTACTTTTCACAGTAAATGATTTAGATACTTCCATTGCTTCTTTTGCAGTTTCTCCGGCAATGTAAGTTTTGAATTTAAATTCAAAAGCTCCATCAGTCCATATCTTTTTTCTTATTTCATCAACAGTCAGTTTACGTTTATGTTCTGTATGATTTTGCAATTTAGGATCTTTGTCTTGCTCAGCAATTTTGGAGTATGCATTGGCATTAATTCGGAATCTGTATATTCTGTCTCTTATATTTCTGTCCAGATATCCAGGATTATTGCTTTTATTAATATTATAATAGATATTATCTCTTTGATAAGCATTCGGTACATTTTTAAATTCTTCGTAAGCTTTTATGCAAATATCTGGAATCTCTTTTTGAGGAATATATGCATCTAAATTTTCTTCTGTATCAACTGCTATATCATACTCCGAGTGCCTTGTTGTAGGGCGTTCAATCCGCTTGCTTCCATTGAATGCATCGCTTATAAATTCATAGGTAGCTTCTCCAGAGCGGGTATTGATGTTTTTCACTTTTAAACGCTCATTGTTTTTTATAACTAAGCAGGGAAAACCGGGAACATCTCCTTTTGTCATTTGCCCGATGTTTTCTCCGTTTTCATACATGGTGTCTCTTTCGTCATCGCGGCACAATACTACGACTTCCTTGTCGTTTACATCCCATTTCTTAGCATTGAAATCCCAAAAGAGTGTCAAGTCCGGAATCAGGATATTTAGGAGCAACTGAGACTGTTCAATCTCTGTTAGCTCATTCGGGGTTTTGCAGTAAGAGAGTAGAATATCTTTGAAACTCTTGCCGTCAGTAACAATTTTGTTTTTTACCATCGGATAGAATACATCATAGTCGTTGTCGAATTGCTTCGTTGCTTCATTCTTCAAGAATTTGCGCACTTCAACACTGTTGGAAGCTGCTTGAGACAATAGCTTGGCAAATTTCATTTGTGCTTCGGCTGTGGTCAACTCTGGTATTTGGGCAGTAGCTTTCTCATTTTCAGAAAGAAGACTGTCTTTTTCTTGTGTACATGCAAACATGAAGAACATGCTTGCAAAGATAATGAATAATTTTTTCATTTGTTTCTTCTTAGTTGGTTAATACTTAAGTTGATTATAATAGTACTATTAGTTCTCTTCCTCTAATGTGATTTCTCCCGTGATGTCTACAGCAGGGGATGTTAAAACTAAGGTATAAGGGTAGGCTTTGGAGCTGTGGACATAGAGTGCCTTCCCTTCGTATAAGTTTGTTTGATTCTCTTCAATCACTACATTGCCGTTTTTGTCTGTCACGGTAATGTCAGCTTCGTGCATGGGGAATAGAAAAATAATCTGCAAACCGTTCTCATCACCAGTGGTTTCTATAGTATAATCTATAGGAACACGGGTCGTTATACGTTCTCTACGTACTGATTCCTTATAATGGATTATTCTTCTCTTTTTTGTTATTGCGGCTTCACTCACTGGTAAAATGAATAGTGTTGCTAAAAGTAACATAAATGACTTTGCTTTCATTTCTTTTAATTTTTATTGGTTTAACAGCGGCAAAGTTAGAGGATAATGATGGAATGGAGGTATAAAAAGAATCACACTGTAAAAATGTAATATGCAGATTTACAGTGTTATGCGATTTTGATAAGTCACAATTGGGTTATTTGCTTTCGTTCATGCGCTCTTTTATGCGGTATTTTCTTTGAGCAACTACGTGTGTGGTGGTATTGCCGAAGCAGAGGGCGATGGTTTGATAGGAGAAGCCGGCTTTCTCTAAACAGAGGTAGAGCAAGTCTTCGTCTGTCAGTAGAGGATATTGAGTTTGCGTATCAGATATATAGTCGGCATAGAGTTCCATGACAACTTCTTTGAGAACTTTCTGTTCGTGGTTTGTCAGTACGGTAAGCTCTTTCTTACTGGTCACTTTTTGTTTGGACAACTTTTCTACTTTTTGATAGATACCGCTTTGTTTGAACAGCCAAGTGCGCAGACCTTCCTTTTCTGCTTTCAATCTTTCGATGGCGGTTTCCCGTTCGGTTATTTCTTGTCTGTACTTTTCTGCCTCTTGCGAAAAGTCAGATTGTTCTTTCCTTAGCAGAGTGATGATGTGCTGGCTTTCGTTGATGGAATACTTCAGGTTGTTGTATTTCTCTTGGGCTTGCGCTAATTTTTGTTCGTTGATGGCTCTTTGCTTGTCTCGTTTATTGATACGATATTGAAAAAACACAATAAGGACAAGGCAGAGAATAAGGAAAGTTCCTATTACGTTTCTCAGTAGATACTTACTTCTCCTTTGTTCTTGGTCAACCTTTTGCTTGATGTCATATTGATGAACCAGTTGCTGTATTTGGGTGGACTGTTCACTAAAATAAGTGGAGTCTGCAATGTCTATGAATTGATACAATAGTTCGGTAGTTGCTTGGTAGTCTTTTTGCTCTTCTTTTATATCTGCTAAGCTTAATAGAGTAGCAGCTTTTTTGCTTATGCTTTTATTGTTTTCTAAACTTTTGTTTAGGTAGTGAGTGGCAGAGTCATATTCTTCTTTTCTAAACCAAATATCTCCTAAATTGGCATAGTAGCTATTTCTTTCTTTGTTGTTTGGAAGCCATTTTAGTGCTAATTGTGCATAATGTAAGGACTTGTCGATTTCTTCTTCTGAATTTTCAAAACTTAGATTTAGTGCAGTGATTGCTATCATTGCGGAGTCTTTGGACTTCTTTGCATATTCAAAGGATTTATGCTTTAGTGCAATTAGCGAATCTTTGTTTGAGGTGAGGAGGTCTTGAGAAAGAGAATATAGTGCTATTGCTTTATCCTTATCCGTAAAGCAGCATTCGTACAATTCTTTATACGTCTTTCCTGCCTTTTCATATAGCCGTGCATCATAATATTCGTTTCCCAATGAGCTGAGCAGATGTCTTCTGATCTCAATCTCTTGGGGAAATTTCTTTATGATTTCCAATCCTCCCAGCAGGAAGTCGACGGTACGTTCGCTTTGTGCCATCTCCGCTTCCAGCCTTCCTTTATAGAGCAGTGCCACCGCCCGTTCGCGCTCGTCATCGTCATAATAATCCAGTGCCACGTCCAGTAGCGAGTCGCAGGGTAGCAGCGGTTTTTCGCATTTGTCTGTAGCTTGGGCCAGCAGCAGGGCATATCGGGCGGACTCCCGACGTGTAAGTTCGGTGGTTGCAGGCAGTGCCTCCAGCAGTCGCAGAGCACTGTCCGGATTTGCTGTCAGCAATGAGTCGGCGTTGTTCAATAAAGCTTCTGCCCGTCCGTCCGTCCGGTGGCAAGCGGTCGGTAGCAGGAAGAGAGCGACGATGGGGAGTAATGCCAGTCGTTGTATAGCGTTTCTCATTGACTTTTTGTTGATGATGGGGCAAAGGTACGGAATATTGGTATCAATGGTTGTATTCTACGGCAGAAAAGTTGCTGCATGCTCACTGCAGAACTTCTGTATACATTTTGCAGTGCTACTGCATATCTGTTGCAGCGTCACTGCAAAGCTATTGCAGTACTACTGCAAATATATGTGCAGTGTTACTGCAAACCGTTTGCAGCGCCACTGCAAAAAGCATGCAGTGTCTTTGCAGTGGGAAGTGTCTGTGTATCAATAGTGAATGGGGTGATTCGGCAATCTGTCATTCTCCGCGGCGTTGGCATATTTCCACTCCTGCAGCCTCTATATCCGCGCCCATCGGTGGATTGCGCTTTGCCAGCTTGAGGGTTATTTCTTCTATCTGTGGGAAGTCGTGGAACAATCGGTTTATAATTCGCCCGCATACATGTTCCAATAGTTTGGAAGGAATGTCCATCTCTGCCTTCACAGCTGTATGTACATCGGCATAGCTCACGGTGTCGGCTACGTCGTCCGTTTCTGCCGCACGCCGGATATCAACTTGCAGGCGCAGGCTGACGGTAAACTCATTGCCTACCACGGTTTCTTGTTCACCCACGCCGTGATGGGCGAAGAAGCGAAGCGTGTCAAGGAAAATATAACTGGTCATTACTTGTAGATTGTTTTCTGCAAACTTACTGATATTTTGTGGTACGGGCAAATCAGTATCCGGTTATTACGATTCAGGTTGCGGATTGTATTCTGTAAAATATAAAAATAGCGCGAAATTGTTTTTTATAGAATACAATTATGTGAGGGTCGGAATAAACTTATCGAACTATTTTAGGCACGGAATTATACGAGTTATCACGGTTGCTTTCAATATTATCCGTGATTGTCCATGTAATCCGTGCCTAAAATAATACTTTGCTAAGAATCCTTTCTTATCTTCCGGTGCTTTCTATCATGCTCCTTATTTTCTCGTTCAGGCTTTCTGCCTTCATCAGTTGTTCCAGTGTCAGGTGCATGCGCCAGCGCCAGTAGTGCCGCGGGTTGGCAGGAATATTGATGCGTTCTTCCTGCACGTTCGGGTTGCGCCATTTGCCGTCCATGGACATCCAGTCTTGCAGGGAGAGGATGCAGAGGATGGAGTTGCTATGGAGGTGATTGCGAACCACTTCTTCGCAGAGCTCCGGCGTGGCCGTTGCCGGTGCGGCACCGTAGTGCCCGAGCATGGTGTTGTAGTAACGCTGCGTCTGTTGGAAGTCTTCTTCCCACCAGCCGCGCAGGGTAGACATGTCGTGCGTGGAGATGGTGCAGACCGAACGGTATGGATACCAGTCTGTGTGGCCGAATTCTTGTTTCGGGTCTTTCGGCATACGTTGTATCTCCAGGGAAAGGATACGCAGGTCGTTCATCACCCATGCCACGCAATCGGGAATCATGCCTAAGTCCTCACCGCATACCAGCATGCGCGTGGACTGTGTCAGTTGCGGCAGTTTCTTCATGGCTTGCTGTCCCCAGAAGTCGTTGTGGCGGTGATAGTAGTACTGGTCATACAGCCGGTTGAAGGCAGCCTTTTCCCAATCGTTCAGTGCGCGGTAGATGTAGTCGTGCTGCACGCCGATGCGCGGATGGTATTCGTGCGGATTGTTGCGGTCGGGCACGAACAGCACATCGCTGATAAGGGCGTAAAGCCCGTCACGAATCCAGATGCTGTCATCGTCCGTTTTTCCGGCAAAGTAGGCTTCCACCTTGCGCTGGGTGTCGAACTCGGGACGCATGCGGTAAACCTCCCACGTGTCTGTCGGCTCTATGAAGGTCTGTTTCACATAGTCTGTATGCGGGCCGAAGATTTGTCCGAGGAAGTACTCATGGATATAGGGCTTCAGGAAGAAGTCTTCGCGGAATGCCAGCCCGTAGCTTTCTATCTCCTCGCGCGTCATGGGCAGGGCGGGGACGAATTGTCCCAACAGCCCGTGTACGGCGTGCATTGGTATCTCCCAAATGCGGAAGAAGCCGAGGATGTGGTCTATGCGGTAGGCATCGAAGTATTCTGCCATTTTGTGGAAACGTTTCATCCACCAGGCATAACCGTCTTTTTCCATGACATCCCAGTTGTAGGTGGGGAGGCCCCAGTTCTGTCCGTTCACGGAGAAGTCGTCGGGCGGTGCACCGGCTTGGCCGTTCAGGTTGAAGTAGTGGGGTTCCTTCCAGGCTTCCACACTGTTGCGGCTGATGCCGATGGGGATGTCGCCTTTCAGCACTACGCCGTTGGCGCGCGCATGCTCGGTGGCGGCAAGCAGTTGCAGGTGCAGATTGAACTGGATGTAGTAGTAGATGGCAATATGCGGATAGTCGGCAGAGTCCGGCCGGCACAATGTCTCTATCTCTTTGGCATCGTAGGTGGCATACTTGGGCCACTCGTGGAAATTCGGGGTCTTGTAGGCATCACGCAGGTAGCTGAAGACGGCATATGGCTGCAACCATTCCTTGTTGGCCTCGTAGAAATTACGGAATGCATCCGAGGCCAGCACCTTTTCCCCTTCCTGCTTGAAGATGAGGTGGAAGTATTCCCACTTTGTCTTGTTCACAGCTTCGTAGTCCACGGTGGGCAGGGCATTCAGTTCCTTCTGGCGTTTGTTGAATTCGGCCATCACCTTCTTGTCCTTCAAGCCGCCCAACTGCTTCAAGTCGGCGTACATGGGATGGAAGGCATAGATGGAGATGCTACTGTAAGGGTAGGAGTCTGTCCAGGTATGCGTCATGGTAGTGTCGTTGATGGGCAGAATCTGCACCGCCTTCTGATTGGTGGCAACTGCCCAGTCAATCATGCGCTTCAAGTCGCCGAAATCGCCTACACCGAAGCTTTTCTCGGAGCGCAGGGAGAATACGGGTACGGCTACTCCGGAACCTTTCCATGCAGGAAGATTGAAGTATACATAACGGTCGCCGACAGCCAGCGTTTCGTTGGCGGCTATCTGCGGGTCGGCCATATAGCGGTTGGGATTGTTCTCCCAGGCCACGGCACGGCGCTCTTTCTTGTTGTAAAGGACGAATTTATACTCCAGCGGGAAGCTGATTTTACCGGCATCCACTTCTACCTGCCATTCGGGGAAGTCGATGTCGCTCATAAGGGCAGCTTTGTCCGGGTTCCAGTCACCCAGCGCCTTCTGGTTTCCGCAGAGTGCCAGGCAATGGTCGCTGTCTATGCAGGGGGCGTACGCCTTTATCAGCAACCCCTTTTTGTAGCTTTTCGGGGCGGCACTGCGTTCGCGATGCGCCAGCAGGGATTCTGTGAAAGCGGATGTATAAAAATACTGCTGCTCGGGCAGATTCTTCCAACAATCTTCTATGCGGTAAACTTTCTTCGGATTGTCTGCAACGTGCAGGATGCGTGGCAGGCTGTTCCACTCTGTCCGTATGGTTCTGCCATCTCGATAGATGTGGTAACTGTATTCGACGCTTCCATTACCGGGAATCTGGATATCCACTTCCGCAGTCCAGTGAATGCCGTCTACAGTGTGCAGGGGGGTGGCTTTGTCGGGCTGGTTGTTGCCAAGTTCCGGGATGGAACCCAGGACTCTGACTTCTTCACCCCAGCTGGTGCGATACTCGATATTGAATATTAGTGTCATATTATATTAGATTTAGAAGTAGCAATAGCTGCAATGATTATGCAAGTATAGAAATTATTCCTCATAATCATGCAGCTACCGTTATCTAAGTCATTTAAATTCCTATGCAAACGTTTGTGCTTGCCGTGGGATTATCCACAGCGGGAAGCTCCGCACGTCTTGCAGATGAGGCAACCTTCTTGGTAAACCAGTGTTTCGTTACCGCAGTTGGGGCATTTCTTGCCTTTGGCTTCCGTGCCGTCCTGGATGTATTTCTTCAGGGCGCGTTCCACACCGTTCTTCCAGGTGTTGATGTTTTCGCTGTCCAGTTGCAGTGAACCTACCAGCTTGATGACCTGCTCGATAGGCATGCGGTAGCGCAATACACCGGAAATCAGCTTGGCATAGTTCCAATACTCTTTATTGAACTTCTCGGACAGCCCCTCGATGGTGACTTTGTATCCGCGCTTGTTCTCGAACTGGAAGTCGTAACGCTTGTTTCCGTGCTCATCCACATTCTTGATGATGTGGCCCGACACCACATTCTTCGGCAGGATGATGCCTTCATCATCATCCAGCACACCGGTGAATATTTCGTAGGGATGATTGTCCAGCAAGCCGACGAATGCCACCCATTTCTCCTTGTTGTTCTGGAAGCGGACAACGTCTGCATCCAATATTCTGGGACGTGTTTCAACGACTGTAGGCGGTTTGCACGGGGGAAGCTCGGACTTCTTGTCGCTCTTGGTAGAGATGAGCACGCCGGAACGCGAACCGTCGCGGTAAACCGTACAGCCCTTGCAGCCGGATTTCCATGCTTCTACATACAGACGGTTCACGAGGTCTTCGTCTACGTCGTTCGGCAGGTTGATGGTTACGCTGATAGAGTGGTCCACCCATTTTTGGATACGTCCCTGCATCTTGACTTTCATCAGCCAGTCCACGTCGTTGGAGGTTGCTTTATAATAAGGTGATTTCTCTACCAGGGCATCCACTTCTTCCTGCGTGTAGCGTTTGGCGGGGTTGTATCCTTGTGCTTCCATCCAAGTCACAAACTTGGGGTGGAACACGATATATTCTTCAAAGGCATCTCCGGTTTCGTCGATGAAGTCCACATGGACGTTCGTATCGTTGGGATTCACTTTGCGGCGGCGCTTGTACACGGGCAGGAATACGGGCTCGATACCGGAGGTGGTTTGAGTCATCAGGCTGGTGGTGCCGGTCGGGGCGATGGTCAGACAGGCAATGTTGCGGCGTCCGTACTTCTTCATCTCCTCGTACATTTCCGGGTCAGCTTCACGCAGGCGGTTGATGAACGGGTTGTTCTTTTCGCGTTCTGTATCGTACACCTCGAATGCGCCGCGTTCTTTGGCCATTTCTATGGAGGAGCGATAGGCGTTGAGTGCCACCGTCTTGTGTACTTGCTCCGAGAATTCGGTTGCCTCTTCAGTGCCATAACGCAATCCCAGGGCGGCAAGCATGTCGCCTTCTGCCGTGATGCCTACACCGGTACGGCGGCCTTGGGCGCTTTTCTTGTAAATCTTCTGCCACAAAACGCGTTCTGTATGTTTCACGTCTTCACTTTCGGGGTCGGCATCTATCTTGCTCATGATGCGCTCTATCTTCTCCAGTTCAAGGTCGATGATATCGTCCATGATGCGTTGGGCCAAAGCTACATGCTTCTTGAATAGCTCAAAGTCAAAGTAGGCGTCCGGCTTGAACGGATTGACCACGTATGAGTAAAGGTTGATGGCGAGCAGACGGCAGGAGTCGTACGGGCACAGTGGAATTTCGCCGCATGGATTGGTGGATACGGTACGGTAGCCCAGGTCTGCATAGCAGTCGGGCACGGATTCCTTTAATATGGTATCCCAGAACAATACACCGGGTTCTGCCGATTTCCATGCATTGTGCACAATCTTTTTCCATAATGCGGATGCGTCAATGTCTTTTTGAAATGCCGGCTCTGTGGCGTCAATCGGATATTGCTGTGTATATGGTTTGCCTTCGATGGCGGCCTGCATGAAGTCGTCGGTCAGTTTTACGGAAACGTTGGCTCCGGTCACTTTGCCCTCAGTCATCTTGGCATCGATGAAGGCTTCCGAGTCGGGGTGTTTGATGGATACGCTGAGCATCAGTGCGCCGCGGCGTCCATCTTGAGCTACTTCGCGTGTAGAGTTTGAATAGCGTTCCATGAAGGGAACCAAGCCGGTGGAGGTCAGTGCCGAGTTCTTTACCGGTGAACCTTTCGGACGGATATGGGATAAGTCGTGTCCCACGCCGCCACGGCGTTTCATCAGCTGTACTTGTTCTTCGTCTATCTTGAAGATGGCACCATAAGAATCCGCTTCGCCGTCCACACCGATAACAAAGCAGTTGGACAGAGAGGCTACCTGATAGTTGTTCCCGATTCCGGTCATCGGGCTTCCTTGCGGAACAATGTACTTGAAGTGGTCGAGCAAGCCGAAAAGTTCCTCTGAACTTAATGGATTGGGGTACTTGGCCTCAATGCGGGCTACCTCATTGGCTATCCGCCAATGCATGTCTTCCGGAGACTTTTCGTAAATATTTCCGAAAGAATCTTTGACTGCATATTTGTTTACCCAAACTCTGGCAGCCAACTCGTCGCCTTGGAAGTATTTTAAAGATTCTCCGTAGGCTTCGTCATAAGAATAATTTTTCTTTTCCACAATGTTGTATCTCTTAGGATTAGTTACAAATAAGTAAAGTTGTAGAAGTTGTACTTATCGTTAACAAATGTATTTGCAAAGCTATGAATGTTTTTCAACTTGGCAAAATTAAAATGAATGTTTTTATTAACCGATATATAGTTTTCTATTGATTGCTATTAATTTATTGGTTTATAATGTTTTAATGATTTGAGTAAACGAATAAGTTTTCCAAAATGGAATTTATTAACAACTTGTTGGGCTGAAAGGTTCTCGGTTTAGTCGAACATAAGGTTACTTTTATCTGCTCGTAGAGATAATAATTGTTCATTTCTTGTTGAAAAGATGTATTTTATTCCGGATATATGATGATAAAAAAAGTGTGAACTCTTGAATGAATTGTTCGTGGATTACATTATCTTTGCAAAAAAAGAAAGAATGGAAAGCTTGAAACAAAGGAGAACAATCCGAAAATACCAGCAGAAGGATATTTCTGCTGATTTGTTAAATGATTTGCTTGAAACCTCTTTCCGGGCTTCTACAGTCGGGAACATGCAGGTTTATAGTGTGATTGTGACGCGTGATGCAGAGCGTAAAGCCAAACTGGCGCCTGCACATTTCAATCAGCCGATGGTTCGGACGGCGCCGGTAGTGCTTACTTTCTGCATAGATTTGCGCCGCTTCAGCAAGTGGTGTGAGCAACGTAAGGCTGAGCCGGGATACAACAACTTTGAGTGGTTTGTGACGGGGGCTGTCGATACCTTGCTGGTGGCACAGACTTTTTGTGTGGCTGCCGAGGAGAAGGGGTTGGGCATTTGCTATCTGGGAACTACCACTTACAACCCTCAGATGATTGTCGAAGCGTTGGAGTTGCCGGAATTGGTGTTTCCCATCACGACAGTCACAGTGGGATGGCCTGCCGAACAGCCGGAACAAGTGGACCGTTTGCCGCTGGAGGCCATTGTACACGAAGAGGTTTATCATGATTATACTCCTCAGGACATTGACCGGTTGTATGCCTATAAAGAATCGCTTCCTGAGAACAAGCAGTTCATCTTGGAGAACAATAAGGAAACGCTGGCGCAGGTCTTTACAGATGTGCGTTATACGAAGAAAGACAGTGAGGCAATGTCGGAGAATCTTTGGAAGATAATGAAAAAGCAGGGATTTTGAAAATTAAGGATTAGGGATAAGGGATAAGGGATAAGGGGTTAAGCTAATGCATACTTAGCTGCATTTAATCCCTTATCCTTTATTCTTATCCTTTTTTCAGTGCGGCTTGAATCTCGTCGATTTCCGCACGGAATGATTTGTCCACCTCTTTCAGTTCTTTGATGGTTTTACATGCATGCAATACGGTGGCATGGTCTTTATGTCCAATTAGCGCACCGATTTTTGCAGTAGAGAAGTCTGTATGGTTTTTGGCTAAATACATGGCTATTTGTCGTGCTTGCACCACTTCCCGCTTTCTGGATTTTGTGTGGATGGTGGCAGTTTCCAATCCGAAGTGCTTGCATACGGTGTTGATGATTTCATCGACAGTCACTGCCTTGCTTTCGCTGTTCACTACCTTGCGGACGATACGTTGCGTCAGTTCCAGGTCTATTTCTTTATTGAAAATAGTAGAACGTGCCATGATAGCAATAACGATAATCAACTCTACGAGTGAGAAACCTTTGTTGTTTGTTTTCTTCATAAATTTACTCTCCTTTTCTTTATATAGTTTTTTCTATGATAAAACCGAAGTCCTCGCCCAACGGTTTGTATCCAATTTCACTTTAATAACTATCAACTGCGTCGTACATGCTAAGCATTGGACTGTAGATAGCCATTACGATACCGCCGACAACAACACCCATGATTACGATGATGAGTGGTTCCATTGCTGCTGTAAGTGCATCTGTTGCATCATTTACTTCCATCTCGTAGTAATCTGCAACCTTGTCCATCATATCTTCGATATTACCAGTTTCCTCACCGATCTTTGTCATCTGAGGAAGCATCGGTGGGAAGATTCCACAATCGCGAAGTGGTTTGGAAAGCGGAACACCTTTTGCAATCTGTGTCTTCGCATCCAAAAGTGCTTCCCGAATGATCCGGTTATTGATCATCTTTGCGACCTGCTCCACTGCATCGATCAAACTGATACCAGAAGCCATCAAAGTTGCCATCGTACGAGAGAATGTTGCTGCGGCTGACTTAATCGTCAGATTACCAAACAATGGGAATTTAATGCCAATCTTTGCATACATCAATGATCCAGGTTCTGTCTTGCCAAATGCTTTCAAGCCAAATACGATCGCTGCAACAATAATCACCAAGATATACCACTTATGCTGCAAGAAGTTACTTAAGTTTACAAGCATCTGTGTAGCCGCCGGAAGTTCTGATCCCAAATCGTCAAACATCTGTGAAAACTGTGGGATAACGCCAACCAGTAACACTGCTACAACCGCTACAACGACAATCAAGATAACGATTGGATATGTAACTGCACCTTTCACCTTTGAATGCAGTGCATTTGCTGTCTCAAAGTGTGTTGTCAGACGATCAAAACAGATTTCCAGATTTCCGGACATCTCAATTTCTCACAGAATGGTAGGATGGGTGTAGACAGCTCTGGCAATAGCAGCTCTTTGTT
>ENA-ORTN01001687-ORTN01001687.1-human-gut-metagenome-genome-assembly--contig:-NODE-1687-length-20917-cov-5.830266_pt1 | contig 20917 bp, 19 predicted proteins | sample MGYA00242070_ERZ509189 | MGnify/ENA primary metagenome ERZ509189 (study PRJEB26280, sample SAMEA2338821) | human gut metagenome | biome: human gut; feature: human-associated habitat; material: faeces...
TTGCGTCCAATTAAGTATTTAGAAGAGCTTTTAGAAGCTTAAAAAGTAGAAAAAATAAAATTTGCAGTTGCTAACCATTCATGCGTTTGTCGTGAACCGACATCTTATGCTGTTGACATAAGAAACCCAGAATGGTATGATAAAAAGAAGACAAAATTTCTACATTTCGATGAAAAAAGACATAAAACAATACGACATCTCAGGAAAAGCATCAAATCAGGATAAAATCAACATATTAGGAGGAACGGAAGAAAATATGTATGAAAAGAAATCACATGGGTGGTACAAACATAAGGATTTTATCTTATTGGATCTGATATGCCTGTTTCTGGCATTTTTATTGGCGCATTTTATTCGTGTTCATAGCTACATCAACCTTATAGACAAAGGGATTTATCGCAATGCTTTGTTATTTATTCTATGTGCAGATCTGATCGTGATCATGCTGTTCGAAAGCTATACAGGCGTTCTCAGAAGAGGATATTACCGTGAACTGAACATAATGGTGAAACAGATCATTATGATCGAGTTGGCAGCAGGCCTTTATCTCTTTACAGTAGACGACAGCAGGAACTTTGCAAGAGCAGTTCTGTATCTGACAGGTATCTTCTATGGTATCTTATCTTATGTAGTCAGAATTCTCTGGAAAAAACACCTTGTCCATATGATGGCAGAACGAGGGGAACATTCCCTGTACATCGTCACCTCCTCAGATATTGTGGAATCTGTAGTAGAATCCATCCGTAAACATAATTATAACCGTTACAATATCAATGGAATCATTCTGGTGGATCAGGAAAGAACGGATAAAGAGATCAATGAGATTCCCGTTGTAGCATCCATAAAAGACGCAGCTACTTATATCTGTCAGCACTGGGTGGATGAGGTACTGATCAACGTAGGCGATGGACATGAATATCCGGAAAGCCTTTATGCTGAGCTGATCGAGATGGGAATCGTTGTTCACATCAATCTCTCCAAGATCCATAAAACAAAGGGCCAGAAACAATTCGTAGAAAAGATCGGTGACTATACCGTGATCACCACAAGTATGAACTATGCAACAGACCGCCAGGCCATGGTCAAGAGACTCATGGATATTGCAGGAGGTCTGGTAGGCTGCCTCCTTACAGGAATTATCTTTATTTTTGTAGGACCTGCCATTTACATCAGTTCACCCGGCCCGATCTTCTTTTCTCAGACCAGGATCGGTAAAAACGGAAAACCCTTTAAGATGTACAAATTCCGAAGCATGTACATGGATGCGGAAGCACGAAAAGCGGAACTGATGTCCCAGAACAAGATGAGTGACGGACGCATGTTTAAGATCGACTTCGACCCCCGTGTCATTGGAAATAAAGTTCTCCCAGACGGCCGAAAGAAAACCGGAATCGGAGAATTTATCCGAAAAACTTCGTTGGATGAGTTTCCGCAGTTTTGGAATGTGCTGAACGGCTCCATGAGCCTTGTGGGAACCCGTCCCATCCTCCCCGACGAACTGGAACAGTATGAGCTGCACCACCGTGCCAGAATCGCCATCAAGCCTGGAATCACCGGAATGTGGCAGGTCAGCGGCCGAAGCGACATCACAGACTTTGAAGAGATCGTCCGCCTGGATACAGAATATATTTCCGAGTGGAATATCGGATTGGATATTAAGATTCTGTTTAAGACGGTTTTGGCGGTTTTGAAGAGGGATGGAAGTTGTTAGGAAGAAATGTTTGGGTTGACGGATGAAATTTGGTGAGTATAATGAAGAAGAATTATGCTGTAAGAATATGAGATCCATATATGGAGGTGTCACGGCATGAAAATAAAAAGAATAAAATTCCAGAATTATACAGTCTTTGAGGATCAGCAGATGGAATTTTCTCCGGGAATCAATGTGATCATCGGAGAGAACGGAACAGGAAAGACACACCTGATGAAAGCACTGTATTCAGCATGCCAGAGTGCCGATAAAAAGACTTCTTTTTCTCACAAGCTAGTTATGACAATGCTTCCGGATGATTATAAGATTTCCCGTCTGATAACCAGAAAAACGGGTAACAGAACAGCGGTCATACGTATAGCGGCAAAAGAATCAGAGACAGACCGGGATCGGATTTTATCCGCTTCTTTCCACGGTAAGACAAAAAAATGGGACGCAGAAGTAACAGGAGAGGATGGATGGGAAAACTCCTTTGCCGGCATGAGCAGTATTTTTATACCGGCAAAAGAAATATTATCTCATAGCTATAATCTGAATGCGGCAACAGAAAAAAATAATGTCAGATTTGATGACACATATTTGGACATCATTAATGCGGCAAAAATTAATATTTCCGCCGGAAGAAACAGTGCCTCAAAAGAAGCAATGCTGAAGATCATAGAGAAGATGACACAGGGTACGGTTGTGTATGATGAAAAAAAGGATGAGTTTTATCTGAAAAGCGGTAATTCGAAACAGGAATTCAATCTTGTTGCCGAAGGAATCAGAAAAATGGCACTTTTGTGGCAGCTGGTTAAAAACGGCACTTTGGAAAAAGGCTCTGTTCTTTTTTGGGATGAGCCGGAAGCGAATGTAAATCCGTTGTATATTAGTATTATCGTAGATCTGCTTTTGGAATTGCAGCGAAAAGATGTACAGATTTTTATCTCTACCCATGACTATATGCTGGCTAGTTATTTCGAAGTAAAAAAGACAGCAGAAGATCATTTGCTGTATCATTCGTTGTCTCATAGCGGAAAGAAAGCAGTTCTGGAGTACGAAAAATCGGAAAGATTTTCGGAATTGAAAAATAATAAGATCATTGAGGCTTTTAACAAACTCTTGGATGAGATTTACAATATGGAAGTGTGATATACGGATGCCGGAAATATATATAGAAGAAAACGGATATTATTCTATAGATTGTACAGCTGCGGTATGGTCAACCAATTGTATTCATGATTATTATCAGAATGCAGGTCATAAATACGGCGAAATCGGATTTTTGAAAGATACAGATTTTGTGATTGAAAGTGATAAGGCAATCTATCTTGTGGAATATAAAAACGCAAATGTTCCGGGAGCCGCAAAGCCGGATGCTTTTCGGCCGGAAAAAGATATTATCTTGAATAAAGTGGCCGAGAAGTATTTTGATACACTTCATTGTCTGTACTTACTGGGGAAAAATAAACCTAAAAAATATATTTATGTGCTGGAGTATCCCAATGGTAATTCGACTTCCAGGTTGATGATACGTAATCTTTTACAGAAAAAGTTGCCATTTAGATTACAGACACAGTTATCGGCAGGAAAAGTGCGACTGATCGATGAAGTAAAGGTTGTGGATATAGAAGAGTGGAATGTTGACCCGGAGTTGGGACGGTATCCGATACGGCGGTGGGAGAGAAAAGATAGGAAAAAGTAAAATACGTTGTTGTACCTGATAATGTCTACGGGGCAAAATCAGTTGCGGCTTGATGGTCGAGAGTGATAAACACATCGATCGAATGCATTCATCATATCTTAAAACACGCTGATATCATCCTAAATTTGGATGTGTAGATAGATAAAACATTAAGGGGCTTGGAGGAAAACCTATGGCGGAGAAGAAAAAAATTCTGTACATAGTCGAAGCTATGGGCGGAGGAGTATTTACCTATATTGTTGATTTAGCGAATGAACTGGTAAATAAATATGACATGTACATTGCTTACGCAGTAAGAAAGCAGACACCGAAAAATTACAAGGACTATTTTGACAAAAGAATCCATTTAATCGAAGTGAAGAATTTTGGTAGGGCAATTAATCCGACAAAGGACATTGCTGCTTTTTTTGAGGTGAAGAAGATTGCGGCATCAGTGCAGCCTGATGTAATTCATTTACACAGTAGCAAAGCAGGGGCAATTGGCCGAATTGCTTTTGATGGTAAAATTCCGATGTTTTATACGCCTCATGGATATAGTTTTCTTATGGAGAACTATAAACCGATGAAGCGCAAACTGTTTAAGCTGATTGAATCAGTTTGTGCTAAAAGAAACTGCACTACAATTAGCTGCAGTGTGGGTGAGAATCAGGAAACTTTGAAACTTACCAGACGTGCTATCTATGTAAACAATGGTATTAATATGTCAGAACTTCAAGAGATTATAGATAAAACAGAAAAGGTACAGCACCCTTTTACTGTATATACGCTAGGAAGAATTTGCTATCAGAAGAATCCGACGCTATTCAATGCAATTGCTGAAGCTCTTCCAGATATTAAATTTGTCTGGATCGGAGATGGAGAACTTCGGGAAGAACTTAAAAGTAAGAACATCGAAATTACAGGATGGGCTGATAGAGCAACCGCAATTCGATATGCAGTCAACGCAGATGTGTTCTTGCTTCCGAGTAGGTGGGAGGGTCTTCCTATCTCACTGTTGGAATCTATGTATATGAAGAAAGTTTGTGTTGTCAGTAATGTGATTGGTAACAGAGACGTAATTCATAATAATGAAAATGGCTTTGTATGTTCTGACACAGAGAAATTTGTGAAAGCTATCAGAAAATCTCAAAGTGGAGCTGAAAGATTCACGGCGCAGGCATATCAAGATGTTTTGGAAAAGTACAATACCAAAGCTATGGCAAAGCAGTATAGTGAAAAATACGATGAAGCCATAAATATTGGGGGGGGGGTACAGCATGAGCTAATACCGTACATCCTGATAAATGATTATGTCACTGCAAAGGCGGTGGCATAATGGGAAAAATTAGAATACTGCATGTGGCACAAGCAGCTGGTGGCGTGGATCGTTACATCCGAATGCTTCTCAAGTATTTTGATAAAGACAAATTTGAAAATGTTTTGGTTTGTTCTCAAGATTTTCATGAAGAAGACTACGATGGGCTAGTGAACTCCTTTGAACAGATTGAAATGAACAGAGCAATCGGTGCGAAAGATATAAAGTCGATTGGAGAGGTCAGAAAACTCATTAAGAAATACAATCCGGATATTGTATATGCTCATTCCAGTAAGGCTGGCGCAATCGCTCGTGTGGCAGATATCGGATTGAAAAATCACTGTGTATATAATCCACATGGTTGGGCGTTCAATATGCGTTGCTCCGATAAGAAGAGAATGATGTACACAGCAATTGAAAAAATAGCTGCACCATTCTGTGAGAAGATTATTTGTATTTCAGATGCGGAAAAACAGTCTGCTTTGGAGAAAAGAATTTGCAAAGAAAATAAGCTGCAAGTCATTTTTAATGGCGTGGACATAGAAGCATACGAAAATGGGGAACACGGAAAGGTCAAGAAAGCAGACCTAAATATCCCAGAAGATGCCTTTGTCGTTGGCATGGTGGGGCGTATTAGTCTTCAAAAAGCACCTGATGTATTTGTGAAGATGGCAAAATTGGTTAAGGAGAAAGTTTCAAATGCTCACTTCATTATTGTCGGAAACGGAAATCAGGAAACAGAAATTAGAAAGTATGCTGAAGATAATGGGTTTGCTGATAGTTTGCATATCACAGGCTGGGTCGATGATCCGATGAGTTATGTGGAACTCTTTGATGCTGCTTGCTTGCTAAGCCGCTGGGAAGGATTCGGATTAGTATTGCCGGAGTATATGATGGCGGGTAAGCCGATTGTAGCAAGTAGTGTAGATGCGATTCCAAATCTTATTAAAGATGGTGGGAATGGTTTACTCGTTGAAGTGGATGATACTGTCGGCGCAAGCGAAGCGGTATTGCGAATTCATCAGGAAATTGAATTGCGGGATAAGCTGATAGCACATGGATATGAAGATGTACACAGAAGATTTAACGCTCGGAGGGTATCTGAGGAACATGAAGCACTATTTGAGGAAATGCTAAAGTAAGGGAGAGTCAAAGCAAAATGAAGAAAACAGCGATTGTATCTTGTTATTTCCAGCATAACTATGGAAGTATGTTGCAGGCATATGCAACACAGATGGCGTTGGATAAATTGAATTTAGAGAATGAAACAATTGATATAGCTGGCTTTAATCATGAGATAAAGAAAGCTAAGATGTTGTACTTTGCGAAGGCAAGTTTAACATCTGACATTCTTCTTTCAAAACTGGGAATGGCGAAAAATGTTCTTATCAAGAAATTTTCAAAGAATGATTATGCCAGATTATCGTGTGTTCGTGCCAATAAGTTTGATGCCTTTAGCAAGAAGTACTTTCGTCTGTCACCTAGATATAACTCCAAGGCAGAACTTGGAGATAAGTGTAAGGAGAACTATTCTGCAGTTCTTGTTGGAAGCGACCAGTTGTGGCTTCCTGGAAATATAGCTGCTGATTATTATACATTAAATTTTGTGCCTGAAGCGGTGAACACGATTGCCTATGCAACAAGTTTCGGGCAGTCTTCTCTGCCGAACGATTCAGCAAAAAAGGCCTCCTTTTTTTTGAAAAAAATCAAGCATATTGGCGTGAGAGAAGAGTCTGGCCAAAAATTGGTAAAACAGCTAGCAAATCGCGATGTTCCTGTTGTCTGCGATCCGACACTCCTTTTTACCGGAGAGGAATGGATGGGTATCCAGCAACAGGAACCTCTTCTTAAAGAAAAGTATATTCTTTGCTACTTTTTGGGAAATAATCCACCTCACCGTGATTTTGCAAGCAGGCTTAAAAAAGAAACCGGATGTAAAATAGTTGCTCTTACGCATCTAGATGAGTTTGTAAAGAGTGATGAAGGTTATGCAGATGAAACACCGTATGACATTGATCCGGCAGATTTTTTGAATTTAATAAGGAATGCTGAGTATGTCTGTACAGATTCTTTCCATTGTTCGGTCTTTTCTATTCTTTATAAAAGGGAATTTTACACATTCCGACGTTATAACAGAAATACGAGGCAGTCTACAAACAGCCGTCTTGATACCTTATTTAATTTGGCTGGAATTAAGGGAAGACTGCTTACTGGCAATGAGAAAATTGAGGACTGCTTGCGGATTAATACTGACTTTGACGCGGCACATAGGAAACTTGCTGAAGTGAGATGGCAGTCCTATGAATATTTAAGAAATGCATTACAAGATGAAGGGAGTACAGATTTGTGATTGAAGTAACAGAAAAACAGAATTGTTGTGGCTGTACTGCCTGCGTTGCCGTATGTCCAAAGAATTGTATTGAGATGAAAGAGGATATGGAAGGTTTTCTGTATCCAGAAGTTGATCAAAGCAGTTGCATCCACTGTAATGCGTGTGACAGAGTATGTCCGATTTTGAATGTTAAGGAAAGGAAGCCATTTGAGCAGTCTGCTTATATTGTTCAAAATAAGGATGTAGAAGTGTTGCGAGAGAGTACCGCAGGGGGCGCATTTACTGCAATTGCAAAATATGTGATTCACAATAGTGGAGTTGTCTTCGGAGTTGAACTTAATAAGAATCTGGAAGCACATCACATTTATGTAGAGGATGTCACGGAGTTGAAACGATTCCGTAATAGCAAATACGTCCAAAGTTCTGTGGGGGGTACGTTACGAAAAGTTAAATTCTTTTTAGAGCAAGGAAAAACCGTATGCTTTAGTGGAACTCCTTGCCAGATAGAAGGATTAAAATGCTATCTGAAAAAGGATTATGAAAATCTGATCACTGTAGATGTTGTCTGTCGAGCAGTTCCGTCTCCATTAATTTTTAGAAAATATGTGGAACTTCAAAAACAGGAATTAGAAGATGATATAAAAACGGTTCGTTTCCGCGACAAGTATTATGGATATAAATATTCAACGATGAATGTTGTAACAGACAGAAATCATGGAAATTACCATCAAGGCGTTGAATCTGATCCGTGGCTGCGAGCATTCTTTTCTAATATATGTGACCGTCCATCTTGTCATAATTGCCACTTTAGAAATCAATATCGAGTAAGTGATTTCACTATATGGGATTGCTTTCATGCCGGAAGGTTTTCTAAAGAGTTAGATAATGATAAGGGAGCCACAAGAGTTCTGGTACATACGGATAAAGGGAGAAGAATTTTTGAGGCAATCAAAGATGATTTTTCCTATGTCGAGGTGAAACCAGAAGAAGCTGTTGCCGGTGCAAAAGAGATGCAAGAATCTGTTAAGCCGCATGAGCAACGACAGGTGTTTTTCGAAGATGCCAATAAGTTGAGTGGAAGCCAATTGTTTTATAAGTATTTTCCGTCTACATTCCGTGTGAAAGCGGAGCATTTTGTTAGAATGGCATGTTACAAGATGGGAATTTATAGCTTGGCGAAAAAGGTTTTTGTGAGACTGACAAAAAAATACTAACCCTACTAAATTTATATTACGTGAAAAGAAAGCGAAGATAAAGATAATGAAACCGAGGATAACAATCATAACCGTGTGTTACAACAGCGAAAAATACATTGAACAGGCCATATTAAGTGTAATTAACCAGACATATGATAATCTGGAATACATAATTGTCGATGGCGGTTCACAAGATAGCACAATGAGCATTGTGAATCGATACAGGGATAAGATTTCTGTTATTATTAGTGAAAAAGATAATGGAATTAGTGATGCTTTTAACAAAGGAATAAGGAGGGCTACAGGAGATATTATAGGCATAGTGAATTCGGATGATATGCTATATAACAATAATGTGATAGAAAAATTGGCAGAGTATTATGAAGATGATATTGATGTTTATAGAGGAAAAGAAATTGTCAAAAATTTTGATTCAGGATATGAGTATGTTTTATCGCCATCACTTGTATTTAAAAAAAATCCAATAACATTTCATGTGTGTCATATGGCCACATACATAAGGAAAGATGCTTTTGAAAGATTTGGATTGTATGATGAGACATTTAGATATGCGATGGATATGGAATTACTTTATCGATTTAATTATAAAGGGGCGAAAACAAAGGGAGTCAATTTGGTCATAGGAACTTTTAGAATCGGAGGAGTATCTCAAACGTATAATAAAGCTAAACGAACAGAATGTGAAAAAATAATTACAACAACTGGTGGATCATACATGGATGCGATGATTTATAGATATAGTTTAATTGCGAAAGATATGGTTAGAAAGTTTCTTAATTTGTTTGGTGTCGATTTAGCAAGCCGTATTAGATACGGAAGAAGAAAGTAATGGGGGTGACAGGATGATTGAATTGATTTTAAGATCTGGTTTAGGAAATCAGATGTTCCAATACGCATATGCGAGAAAGATGCAAGAAAAAATCGGTGAGCCAATAGCAATCAATACTCTGTATATGGATAAACACGATTTTCGGAAATATTCTTTGAACCATTTTAGATTGAATGAAACTGTTAGTGTTTTGGATAAAAAGCAAAGTGAACATGATTTGATAAATTTTTATTTACGGCTTCCAGTAGGATTTGGTAAAGATTTCTGGTCTTGGCGTTTGTTTCACAGACAAGCATTAGGAGAAGACAAGTATTTAAAGAGAAGTAACAAAGGGCTCTATTATGCACATCTGCCAGAAGAAAGTTATTCGATAGTAGAGTCTAAATCACGAAAAAAATACGTATTCGGCTTTTTTCAGAATTATGCTACCGTTGAGGGAATTGAGGATATTCTAAGAGAAGAATTTATTATTAAAACAGAACCAAGTGATGCTAACAAAGAAATGTTAAAAAAAATACAGAAAGAGAATTCAGTATGTCTACATATTAGAAGAGGGGATTATCTGGATGAAAAATGGAAGAGTATGCAGGTATGTAATGAGAATTACTATTACACAGCAGTAAACAGTGTTTTGAATAGCGTTGAGAATCCGGTATTTTTTGTTTTTTCAACTGGTCATGATGATATAAGATGGATTAAAGAGAATTATCATTTTAATGCTAAGGTGGAGTATGTCGATCTTGATAATCCAGATTATGAAGAACTTCGATTGATGATGAATTGTAAGAATTTTATTATATCTAATAGTACTTTTAGTTGGTGGGCAGCTTTTTTGGCGAAAAATCAGAAAAAAAAAGTATGGGTTCCTGATACGTGGAGAAAGGGAAGTCCAGAGGCAAATGTAATTATACCGGCCACATGGATTAAAATAAAAGTATGAGTAATACAACAAATATTAGAATATACAACATAATATGCTGCTTGTGTGGGTTAATTGGATTCTTCTTTTGCTTTGTCGTAGAATCGGGTGATCCACATATTCCAGGATATTATTTGTTGCCACTGTCATTTGCATTATTCCACATTGCATTTCAAAAAGCTTTTAAATATGAATTTGGAATTGGCGTATTGTTATTTGAAGCAGTAGCTTTTTTTAGATATATTATTGCTCCAGTTATAACCTGTGTAGTACACAAATATGATGGACATATCTGGTCTGTTCAAAGTACATATTTTGAAGCTGTTATATATATGGTAGTGGAATTGTTTACGTCATATTGTGTGATGTACTTTATGATTCCCTATGTAAAACGTAAGAGTAAGTATGAGATACAGGAAATTGAACTTGGAAAATTTGGCGTGATTAAATTTCTTGTTGTTGTATATTGGTTATACATTGTCATAGCGTCGCCAACCATGAGAGAGATGATGTTTAATTTTACTTTATCTTCAAGTGACATTAATACTTCATATCTTTTGTCTGATTATAGAAGCACAATACCAAACGAATACATTATGTTCTATTACATAGGTTTGGTAATTGTTTATGTTGAAGGTTTAAAACTCATACAAAATAATCGGTATCTGAATAGATGGATGAAAATTATTGTAATTGCACTTCTATCTGTTCTCTATATGTCGTGTGGTTGGACTGACGGAAACAGTGTTTCACGTTGGGGAATGCTAGTGGCAGTTTTAGCGATGGTCTATGTTTTACTGTATTTTTTCCCTGAAAAGAAAAAAATAATCGTAACTGTGGGTGTTATTGTTGTTGTTGTAGCAATTATCGTTGGAACATTTTTTAAAAGAGTTTCACATGGCATGGATATATCAGTATGGGAATCAATTATGACGTATGTAACCCCTTCATATATGAATGAGTATTTTACGGGAGTCTTTCCTGTTGCAAATGGGATAGATGTTGTGAAAACGGTTAGTGAAAGTAGATTTACCACATTTTTATTTGATACAGTAGCAAATATACCAAAGCTTTTGTCTACTTTGGGAATTACAGGAGAATCAAGTGCAACCTTTTTTGGTACATGTACACATCATATTGAACTTATTATTCCTTCAGCGGCAATGTCGTACTTTGTTTTCGGAGAGTTTGGAACGTGGATTTACAATGCGATAATTGTTTACTTTCTCATTGTAACCCAGACTAGAATGAAAATTGCAAAGAGCTTGTATACGAGGTTGTTACTATTTCAAATCATGTTTTGGTGTTCTCTGACAATGGCGATTAATATTCAAATTATACAGGCTAATTGTTGGAAATATGTTGTTGGTATTGTGATCATGTGCTTAGATGATAAGTTTGTCATTAGAGCTTTTTCGAACAGAAAGAAACGAGGAGAAAGATAATGAGAATAATGTGGACAGTGTTTGTCACATTTCCAGAAGTGGCGGATAAAATAGGGAAGAAATCTGAATATGCATGCACATGGGCACGAGCGTTGGCTGCAAAATTAAGGTATAGAGAAGACATTCAACTTGCAATTGTATCAGTTGCAGACGAGGACACTGTAAAAAAGTTTCATGTTGATAATGTAGATTTTTATTTTCTGCCTAATGGAAAAGAAGTCATGAGAAGCGGCGGCGGAGAAAAAATACAAGACTCTTGGAAATATATTATTTCGGACTTTAAACCAGATTTGGTACATATTCATGGCAGTGAATCGATGGTTCCATATGAATTGATTAAGATGAAGCCTGATGTACCACTCTTTCTTACATTGCAGGGGATTTTATCTAATTATTATAAAGATGCCTATGCTGGTATGGAAATGAAAGATGTCATTCGAACCTATTCATTACGTGATGTTGTCAGACATTCCGGTATTATATGGGATAGAAAAAAAGAGATAAAACGAAGTGGATATGAAAAGGAAATGTTGAAGGGGATTCAGTATATAGGTGGAAGAACTACGTGGGATAAAGTTTCGTCTTTAGCAGTTAATCCTGAAGCGAAATATATTTATGCACCAGAATTGATTAGACCAGAGTTTTATCAGTCAACACGTTGGAACGTAAATAATATTGAGCGTCATAGAATTTTTATGCACCAGGGCTTTAAGCCGATTAAAGGACTCCATATTGTTTTGGATGCAATGAAAGTTCTGAAAAAAAAATATCCAGATGTTGAGTTATATATGTCTGGAAGAAATGTAATGAAGAATTCAACTATAAAAGAAAAACTTCTGCAACCAGGATATGTAAAATATTTGTTTGAAAAAATACAAGCCAATGACTTACAAGACTGTATACATTTTACAGGAATACTTGATGCAGAACAGATAGTCAGTGAACTTAAGAAATCAAATGTAATGGTTTTGCCTTCGGCAATTGAAAATAGTCCGAATTCTTTGTGCGAGGCTCAGCTAGTCGGAATACCTTGTGTTGCCAGTTTTGTAGGAGGAGTTCCAGAGATGCTTCGTGATGGAAAAGATGGATATCTTTATACATTTAATGAACCGTTAATGTTAGCAGAGTATATATCTAGGATTTTTGATTCCGACTCTTTGGCAGAGCAATTTTCAATGTCATCGTATGAATGGATCAGGAGCCGACAAGGGGAGAACGACGTAGTAAATAAAACGATAAACAATTATAAAACGATTATAGATGATTGGAAGAATAAATTGTGAAAAAGAGAAATGAACAAATTGATGTGGCAAGGGGAATCGCAATTTTACTTGTGATTTTGGGACATAGTTTTTATTCTATTGAAGATCCACTGAATAAGATTATTTTAAGTTTTCATATGCCTCTTTTCTTTTTTCTCTCAGGTATTGTTGCAAAAATCAGAGATAAAGAAACTGGGGGGGGCAGGTTTATTCTTGGTAAGCTGAAAACGATTTTACTGCCACAAGTTTTATTAGGGATGGTTTCATATATATATTATGGATTATTCACTGTTGTAATGAAAGGTGGAAGTCTAAAAGAAGTTGATTTTCTATATCAATTTTGGAGATACTGGTTTCTCCAAGTTCTTTTTTTAGTAGTAATTATTTTTTATTTTATTTCACAAAAAATACACATCACAAGCGCGAAATGTCAGATAATTGTTGGTGGAATATGCGTTATTCTGGGACTGTTATTTGAATATATAATAAAATGGCCAGATGAGTCACCTTTCTATATAAATGTTGTTCCAATGGCATTTTTCTTTTATTTATTAGGATTTGCATGCAGAGGATTTTTTACAGCTCAATTAAAACAGATTTGTGACAGTAACGGCAAAAAAGTTATGATGCTTATTATTGCATTGTGTTCATTAATCGTTTGTGCGCTATGTAATTCCAGTGTTACTATGTATAACAATAATTACGGACTCTTTCCGATATTTATTTTGGGATCATTAAGTGGAATTGTGGTTGTCTGGGTTATTGCTGATTTTATGCAAAAAAATATGTTTTTAAAATGGTGTGGAAAAAATTCTATCGTTATATATGTGTGGCAGTTTGTTCTTACTCAGTTTTTCAAAAATGTGATAGAGATAATTTTCAATGTAACACACGTTAACAGTCCGGATTTTATAATGACCGTATGTGTTTTTGGAGTATGTGTTTTTGCGGTGATTCCTATTGTTATATTTAGTAATCGCTTTGTTCCAGAGTTATATGGAAAGAAAAGAGTTGGTTGATTTGAGGTGTAAGAATGAATGACATATATGATTTGATTCAAGCAGAATATGAGAAGGATAATTACAAGATTAAATACAATGATTCTAAGAATGGATTGGCCTATATTTATTGTTCCAGTAATGCTTTGTATGAAAAAGATAATATCCGATCTTTTGAGAATCAAATAATTAAAGGGGATCGTTACGAGTGGTCTAATATACGAGCTGAATGTGCACCTGAATTAGAGATATTTATTCGCGATATTTGGCTTTCTTGGTATGTTAAAGGAATCAACAGCAAGATTAATAGTTACGATAAATTGATTAATTTTATCAGAGATTTAACGAAAGGCTATACTATTCGGTGTGTAGGTGCTTCGTCAGGTGGATTTATTGGAACAATTCTTGCAGTGGAATTGAATGCGGAAATATCATATTCATTTGCGGGGCAGTTTTCATTAAGCCATCATTTTGACCATTTGCAACAAAATCCGTATCTTAGAGAATACTGTACTACCGGGGAAGAAAAATATATTGAATATTATACTCGTATTCCAGATTCAACAACGAATATTGCTTACATGTTTCCAAAGCATTCCAAACAAGATCAAGAACAGTATGAACTTGTTAGAACGATGAAGCAATTACACACGATAGATATAGATATAGATGAACATGGAGTGTCAATATATCCGTTCGCTCTTCCAAAATTCCTTTCGTATAATCTTTTTGAGATTGAAAAATTAGCGGGGGGGGGCAGCATGACCAAGATGAATGCCTCTATTAAAATTGGAGGGTGGTTGAATTTCGTTAAATGGGCGATAGCAAAAATATTAAAAAAGATTAAGAGGTGATAGTCTACCTATGAAAAAAAGGGAAAAATCTATTGGAGTTAATGCATTACTCAATGGATTGAAAACGATATTATCGGTTATATTTCCACTTATAACATATCCTTATGCGGCACGAGTTCTGCAAGTGGAAAACATGGGGAAAGTGGATTTTTCAAACTCTGTTGTGAGCTATTTTGTGCTGATTGCGGGTTTAGGAATAGCTACATATGCAATTAGAGAAGGTGCGAGAGTAAGAGATAGTAGAGAAAAACTTGAGGCATTTTCTAGTGAAATGTTTACGATTAATTTAATATCTGTTGTAATCTCGATTATTGCACTTGTTATTGTAGTTATTGTAGTTCCCAAGTTCCACTCGTATATACCATTGATCGCTGTGCAAAGTTTGGCTATATTTGGCAATCTGGTTGGAGTAACATGGCTTTATTCGATAGTGGAGGATTATGCATATATAACAGTGCGCTCTCTTGTGGTTCATATTATAGCGTTGATTTTGCTATTCCTCTTTGTTCATAATGAATCCGACTATGTTTTTTATGCAGCAACAACGGTTATCGCAAATGCTGGTGCTAATGTTTTCAATTTTTTTCATGCTAAAAAGTATGTTAAAATACATCTGACAAGAAATCTTAATTTAAAAAAGCATCTCAAGCCAATAATGATAATTTTTGCTTCTACAGTTACAACAACAATATATGTTAATTCAGATAAAACAATTCTCGGATTTTTATCTGATGAATTCCATGTGGGATTATATTCAACATCTGTTAATGTTTATACAGTGCTGAAAAGTTGTATAGCAGCAGTTATCCTCGTAGCGCTGCCGAGGTTGTCTAATTACCTTGCAACAAATCAAAGGAAAGAATATGAGAAAACAGCAACTGATATTTTTAAGATGTTTATGATGATCTTACTTCCAGTGATGGTGGGAATATTTGTTACTTCTGATGCTGTAATTGAAATTATTGCTGGCTCATCATATGCAGAGGCAGCGACATCGTTGAAAATTTTAAGTATTAGTCTGGCATTTTCAATGGTTGCAACTTATTATACCAATGCTGTTTTACTGCCGATGAAACAAGAAACAATTATTTTGAAAGGAACAATAATGAGTGCCGTTCTGAATATTGCTTTAAATTTTGCTTTAATTGGAACTTTTAAACAGAATGGGGCTGCATTTACGACTCTTTTAGCTGAATTACTTATGTGCGTTTATCAATATTTTTATGTGAGAAAGGCATTGAGAATAAAGGTTTCTTTACGTTATGTAATTAGTTTGATCTCTGGATGTGTTGGTATAATTGTTGTATCTTCTGTTTGTGATGTCTTTTTGACTTCATTTATCCTAAACCTAATTATAAAGATTTTGCTGTCAATTGTGGTTTATTTTATGGCACTCTTGGTATTGAAAAATGACACGGCACTTTCTATGGTAGATGGATTCTTGAAAAAGAGAAGGAAGTAGGGAGAGATAGATGCATGCTATTGTAGACAGAATCTGTGTCAATATTATATCGGCACTATATCAATATTTATTTGTATCTATAGTCATGGCAGCTCTTTTTATGCTTTTGTATATGGAATGTAAAAAGATTGGGTTGAAAGCTGTGTTTTATAATTGGATTAATGAATTTAAAAAATCCAAGGAGTATAGAAGAATCTATGCGTTAGCGGTATACACTTGCCTAATCCTTTTTAGAACTATATTTTGCCGTCAGATTTGGGGAAATCCTATAGGTGATGTCCTGGGAAATTGGAGTTTGCATTTTTCTGATGGAACTCTAAGCACAGAATTAATAGAGAATATTTTTCTATTTATTCCATTTTCAATGCTTGTTCTTTGGGCATTGGAAGATAAAATTCTTAAGGGAAGAAAGGATTTTTTACAAATCTGTTATGGCACAATAAAAATTTCTTTCCTATTTTCACTTGGGATAGAGTTGTGTCAAATTGTTTTACGTGTTGGAACATTTCAAATATCAGACTTGGTGACGAATACAGGTGGAGGCTTAATAGGCGGAATCATATACTGGATTCATTATAAATTAAGAAATAGAGAATAGAAAACAAGCTATAGAATTAGAAGTGTGCATGTGTCCAGCTTTTTAGCTAAGTTACCGGGGGCAGGGAAATTAAGTGTCAGGCACTCTTACAATTTTTTTACAATATTTTGGCCGTGTGGATAATATTATGCACACGGTAGCTGCTCAAATCTTCACACACCTTTTCGTGGTGAGTAGCAGGCAACGTCTATATGGACGGCTGAGATGTGAAGGAAAAGGTAGGGATTCTACTATGAAGTTATATCATAAAATTTTTAAGAGCCGTGATGATATGTCAGTGTATCTTGAAAATATGGATCCACTTATCTCATATGACGAAGAACTTTTGAATCGTTTAACCAATGCTCGTAATACAGATGTGGGAAATTGGGGTCAGACCCCATTAGGCTGAGATAAAAAGACGAAAGATCCAAAAGACATTGGGGTCAGACCCCATTAGGGCGAGATAAAAAGAAGAAAAATCTAATGAAAGTTTGCTAAAAATTATATAAAGAAGAAAAATTAACTGGCGTTGAGAAAGCGCCAGTAAAAAAACACCGTGCACTTTAATGAACTAATTCATAAAAGTGTCAGTATTGCCATTGAGAAAAAGAAGTAAATATTAAGGACAGAAAGAAGAATTACCGATTGAGAAACGAGGATAAATTGGTTATAATGAAAATAGAGGACATTAGGCCGTATTAAAGATTTACTATGGTGAAAAGCCAATTGGTATAAAGGTGAATATTTTATGGAATCAGGCATGTTCAGTAAAGATAAAGAGGTAAAATTTTGAATTATTTATGCTTGGGATGGTTGTATGGAGAGAAGGAAAGTATATAATTCGACATGTGTCCAAAACAGGTGTAAATTCTCCGTGCCCATGCGGCAGTGGTAAAAAATTCAAAAAATGTTGTAAAGGTAAAGAGAGATATGCAAAAAATAATAATAAAATATTTGGGTCCAGTACGAGAACTGGAAATGGAAATAAAGGATTTTAATTTATTTATAGGTGAGCAGGCTACAGGAAAAAGCACTGTGGCAAAAGCGATCTACTTTTTTAGAATTATAAAATCTACTTTAACAGATTATTTATGTCAGCTGTATGATACTGCATTGTACAATGGAAATGATGTTAGCGATGGATTTAATAAAGTGTTGAAGAAGGAATTAAAATCGGTTTTTATTTCTCTGTTTGGATATAGCTGGGATTTAGATAAGCGGTTATATTTAAGATATGAATATACAACCGGAATATGGATTGATGTAAAATTAAATGATAAAGGAAAAAAACAGTATATAAGTGTTCGCTATTCACCAAAACTGGCACAGACTCTCAAAACTTTAGAAGAAGAGGCATTGGATCTTTTTGAACAAAAAATGGAAACTGCAACGATCAGTCTGGCGTATGCGAGCAGGGAACGTCTTCGCAATTATGACAACTTCAAGAATAGGGTAAATGAGATATTTGATGATTATAAAGAAACCTATTATATCCCGGCAGGACGCAGCATGTTGACTTTGCTGGTTAACAATAGATCTTTATTAGAAAATGATAATCTGGATTTAATAACGAGACAGTTTATGCAGGTTATTGATAATATCCATAGAGTTTTCGAGGATGGAATTAAAAATGTTCATAAACGTTATCCGGATGGGGAACGGAAATTTGATGTAACAAAAACTGCGGAAATGTTAATTTCAGATCTAAAAGGTGACTATCGTTATAATGCAGGAAAAGAATACATTGTTATTGAAGAAGATGCTCATAGTGAAAAAATACCGATTAATTTTGCATCATCAGGTCAACAGGAAGTGTTATGGCTGCTTAACCAGCTGTATATTTTGATGCTGAAAAAAGAGAAAGCATTTGTGATCATAGAAGAACCAAATACTCCGGGGTCAGACCCCATAAAGAATAAAGCAGGTTTACGCAAAGCTGTTGGAATTGAGAGTATTAGAAGATTGTATCAAGAGACGACAGTGGGGTCAGGTACTCGAAAGAGGATATAAAAAGAAGAAAAGTAGAGCGAAAATTTGATAAAAGATCTATAAAGAAAAACTGGCGTTTGCAGACGCCAGTAAAAAAACAATAGAATACTTTAGAAAGTTAATTGAGGAAAGGAAATTGCCGACTTGGAGATCGCAAGGGGGCAGCTACCAGAAAACTTAGAAAATTAAAATTTCAGTAAGTGGGAGTAGTGGATCAATTCCCAGAGACAACAAGGGAAATGTGCACGGCTTAAGAGAAAGAGGTGGTTAGTAATCAGAAGGTACATAGAATTAATAATTCAAGATTTTAAGCAACCTGTGATGTATTTGATTCCAGCCATCCTTTTTAGTGGATGTATTGTATTTAATGTTAGCTTGTTTTTGGAAAAAAGAATGGGATATAGTAATAAAATAAGCAAAAAAATTTCATTTACTATATTCTTGGCTTATGTCGTGGTTATCTTTTATACAGCTTTTTTGAGCAGAGAGCCGGGAAGCAGAAAAAGCATTAGCTTAGTTTTATTTGAAACATGGGGATGTACTTTTCATATGCATGCTATGTTTATTGAGAATATTATTATGTTTATTCCATTCGGTATATTAAATCCGTTATTATTCAGGAAGTTTCGAAATGCAAGGGTATGTGTGCTGGCTGGTTTTATATGTTCCTGTAGTATTGAGGTATTACAGCATATTACTCAGACAGGATATTTACAACTGGATGATGTGATGACAAATACAATAGGGACAATATTGGGATGGCTAGCATGGAAAGTTGGGTTTTACAGTAAGTGCCACTTGGGGTCATAAGTGCCACTTGGCAATGCCATTAAGCCAGATGTTCGATAAAGTGTTCGGTATGATAAAAAGCGACATGTATGCAATAAAATTACAAGAAAAAGTGAGAGAATTGTCAGTTTTGGACACGACAAACAGACAGATCAGAGTCATCTGTCTGAAGAAAAGTATACGGTAAATAGTTAGTACCGTGCTTTTGGCCTAAAACCATGAGATAATCCCTTTGTAAAACTAAAAGTTTTTTAAAGGAGAGAAAGAAAAATGAAAAAGAGGACAGCTTATATTGGTATTTCATATCCATTATTATATGATTATAGATATCAGGCGGATAAAAGCCCAAATGATTTATTAGATTCGCCTAATCCTATTATAGAAAGTCCTTTGGGTTTAATGATATTTTATGATGAAATTTTATTTCTATGTAGAAGTGTTTGTCCTAATAATATGCGAAATCTTCCATATGTTAGATTTGTTGATGAATTGTTTCCTGATTTTTGCTTTAAAGATTTGCTGGAATGTGCAGATGAAATGAGAGATATTATATTTGTGGACAATGATTTATCTTATGAGGATATAAAAAGTGCATTAAATGTAGGATGGGATGGAATAGATCAGCATACACATGGGTTGAAAATAGGAGATATAAGGACGGCTGCATCTCCAAATCATAATGGCTTTCTTTTGGATTTATATGTATTTCAGGCATTGCAGGAACTGTATGATCAGGATATTGAATTAGTTACGAATAGTAAATATAATCTAGGAGCATTTAATAATAATAGTGTTAAGGCTGAATTTATTGAGAAAATTATTATACCGGGAATTCCTAATTATATAGGGACCTCGGGACCATATCATGAGTGCATGGAAGAATTGAGAGAAAATAAGTATTTAAAAGATTTTCGACATTGGGTTATAGAGAATCATAATAATATACAGAAAGCAGAAATTACTGAAATGTGTGATACAGTTGAAAAGAGTATTAACGAAACAAAAGAAACATTATTTAAAAAATATTTAGAGAATAACAGTGAGTATTCATTTTTTAAGTCAACTGCCACAACTTTAATTAAAACAACGGCGGGATTACTTTATAGTCCTATATCAGTTATAGATGCTTTTGCAGGAAATATCATTGCAGGAAAAAGAGCACTTAGTGCTAAGAGTGTCAGGTGGCAGGGGTTTGTCACAGATTCGAGGAAAATTGTTGCCGGAACCACTTGGGGTCAGGTACTCGAAACCCGGGATAAAAGTTCTGTGAAAAGAGTATAAACTATAGACTGGCATCTACATAGATGCCAGTAAAAAAACAGCAACCATTTTAAGAAGTTAATTCAACTGATACATTGTATTTAGAGAATATTGGAGTTAGACCTCTTTTGGATTTTTGATTACTTAGGATTAATGGAACTTGAACTCTATCATTTATAATTAATGTAGTAGTAAAAAGGCACTATACGAGGAAAAATTGAATATTACGGTGCGGCAGGTTCTTCCGCAATTATCCGTTTTTAGATTTCCCAACATATCTAAGTTTTGCCTC
>ENA-ORTN01001713-ORTN01001713.1-human-gut-metagenome-genome-assembly--contig:-NODE-1713-length-20582-cov-7.149803_pt1 | contig 20582 bp, 16 predicted proteins | sample MGYA00242070_ERZ509189 | MGnify/ENA primary metagenome ERZ509189 (study PRJEB26280, sample SAMEA2338821) | human gut metagenome | biome: human gut; feature: human-associated habitat; material: faeces...
TTTTACAAGAAAAAATGCCGTATTTATGCGGCTTTTGGCGTTTCGCAAACGCCTATTCAATAATAGTGTTTGGAAAGGAGTATTTTGTGAGCAGACAGAAAAAGGAATTTGAAGAATACGAAATAAATGAATCTTATAAAACAGAAGAAAGAGATAATCCATATGGCTTTAAGAGAAAGTCGAAGGAGGAGCGGCCTGTACTAGCAATTTGCTATGATTTTGATAAGACATTATCGCCGGATGATATGCAGGCACAGGGTTATATTCAGTCCGTAAATTATCATGTGGACCGTTTCTGGGCAGAGTCAAACGAGATGGCAAGAGCAAACGGCATGGATTCAAATCTTGCCTATATGTATAAGATGGTTCGCGAGGCGAAGGGTCATTTTGATTTGAGCCGCAAGGCGCTAGAAGAATATGGTTCGAAGGTGGAATTGTTTCCTGGTGTAGATGAGTGGTTTGAGCGCGTGCGCCAGTATGGCGATAAAAATGGAGTGATTATAGAGCATTATATTATTTCATCAGGTTTAAAGGAGATGATAGAGGGAACTAAGATTGCAAAGCGTGGCTCCTTTGAGGAAATTTATGCGAGTGCCTTTTATTATGATGAAAATGGCGTGGCAATTTGGCCGGCACAGGCAGTAAATTATACGAGCAAGACACAGTTTTTATTTCGCATAGAAAAAGGAATACTTGATGTAAATGATACTGCAGTAAATGACTATTTTCCGGCAGACAAGATGCGAGTGCCATTTAGAAATATTGTCTATATTGGTGACAGCGATACAGATATTCCGAGCATGAAGCTTGTAAACACATATGGCGGTCATGCGATTGGCGTGTACAATCCTGTCACGGGCAATAAAGAAAAAGTCTATCGCATGATGCGCGATAACAGAATACGTTATTTCGCTCCGGCAGATTATAGAAAAGGTCAGCAGCTAGAGCAGCTGATTCAGACAATTATTGACAAGACAGCAGCCTATGAGAAGCTAGAGGCACTTCATATAGATGGGCTAAAGGAGATGAAAGACCAAAATAAGATAAAATAGCGCATAAAATAAATAAAAATGGGAAAAATAACGATAAAACTGTTGACAAAATATAATCTTGTGGCTAAAATATATAAATGCCAAAGAAAGAACGTGCAAAAAATTATGCAAAATACCATCTAAATGGTGATTGCGAAACACAAATGTAAACATTTTTTGGCGAAAGAAAAGGAGACGCTATGTTCAATTTTTTTAAGGGAAAAGAGAAGGGAAATGTGCTTTATGCACCTTGCAAAGGAAAAGTAGTTCCTTTGACAGAGGTTCCAGATCCAACTTTTTCTGAAAAGTTATTGGGAGACGGCTTTGCAGTGATCCCGACTGAAGGAAAAGTGTATGCGCCGGCAGATGCTGAAGTGATCATGGTATTTGATACACTTCATGCAATTACGCTGACTAGCAGCCAGGGAGCTGAAATCTTAATTCATATCGGATTGGATACTGTTACACTTAAGGGCGCACCGTTTACCGCGCATGTTGCAGCTGGTGACAAGGTGAAGAAGGGTGATCTTTTGATGGACGTGGATCTGGATAAGATTAAAGAGGCTGGATTAAATACAATTACGCCAGTTTTAATCTGTAACACAGATGATTATGAAAAGATCAGTCTTCAAAAGGAAGGCGATGTCTTACCAGACGAGGCAGTTCTAAAAATCTCATGAAACTGATTGGAGTGATTCAATTAAGTATAATTTAAAGGAGGAGAAATATATGAAATTTCTTCAAAAACTAGGTAAAGCATTAATGCTTCCAGTAGCAGTGCTGCCAATCTGTGGTATTCTCATGGGCATCGGTTATTATTTATGTCCGGCGACGATGCAGGGAGGAGACGTCGAGGGCGTAAAAAATTTGATCGGATTCTTCTTGGTAAAGGCAGGATCAGCCCTTATTGAAAACATGGCGATTCTTTTCGCAATCGGTGTTGGTGTCGGTATGTCAGAAAAGAACGACGGAACCGGCGGAATCGCCGCTCTGGCATCTTGGCTTATGATCACAACACTTCTTTCTACTGGTGTTGTTACCACATTGATTCCGTCAATTGCTGACAATGCAACTAAGACACTTGCATTCAATAAAATTGCAAACCCATTTATCGGAATCCTTTCTGGTGTTATCGGATCTTCTTGCTACAACAAGTTTAAGAACACCAAGCTTCCGGATTGGCTGGCATTCTTCAGCGGAAAGCGCTGTGTTGCTATTATTGCTGGTTTAGTTTCTATCGTTGTATCTGCTGTTTTATTATTTGTATGGCCATTGCTGTTCGGCGCACTTGTTACACTTGGCGATGCAGTTGCAGGTATGGGCGTTGTAGGTGCTGGTATCTACGCATTCTTAAACCGTCTGTTAATTCCAACTGGATTACATCACGCATTAAACAACGTATTTTGGTTTGATACTATTGGTCTTGGTGATTTGCAGCACTTCTGGGCAGGTGAGACATCTGCAGATGTAACATGGAGCCTTGGAATGTATATGTCAGGTTTCTTCCCATGTATGATGTTTGGTATTCCTGGTGCAGCACTTGCAATGATTCAGTGTGCAAAGCCGGCAAAGAAGAAGATTGCAATCGGACTTGTTGCTTCTGCAGCAGTTTGTTCCTTTGTCTGCGGTGTTACTGAGCCGTTCGAATTTGGATTTATGTTCCTTGCACCTGGTCTGTATGTAGTTTACGCATTACTTTATGGTATCTTCACAATTATTACTGTTGCTCTTGGCTTCCGTGCAGGATTTAGTTTCTCAGCAGGTGCTACCGACCTTCTGTTCTCATCTACACTTCCGGCAGCACAGAAGACAATACTGATCATTCCGCTTGGAATCGCAGCATTTGTTGTATTCTATTTAGTATTCCTTTTTGCAATCAAGAAGTTTGATTTAAAGACTCCTGGAAGAGAAGATGATGATGATCTTGAAGCAGAGAAGAAGGTTCAGTTAGCAAGTGATAATTACACAGAAATCGCAAAGAAGATCCTCGCAGGCTGCGGCGGTAAGGGAAATATCGTAAGCATTGATAACTGTGTAACAAGACTTAGACTTGAAGTAAGAGATATGACTGCAGTAAATGACAAGGCAATCAAGGCTGCAGGTGTTGCAGGAGTAATCAGACCTGGAAAGACTTCCGTACAGATAATTGTCGGAACAAAAGTTCAGTTTGTTGCTGATGCATTCTCAAAACTTTGCGAATAAGTTCTGAATAGTATTTAAAGCAGGGCATGACTCTATTGGGGTCGTGCCCTTTTTAATGCGAAGGAAATTGACAAAACACCATGTGACCGAGTATACTTAGAACGAAAAAAGTATTAGATCATGAGGAAAGATTGATGAAAAAGATGACTATGAAAAAATATGTAGTTACTGTATGCCAAGAAGTCAAATATATGATTATATGTGCAGCTTTGCTGCTATCTTTTTTTACAACGGTAAATGCAGCTGAAAAAGAGGCACCTAAAAAAACAATTCGCGTGGGAGCACTTGGCGATACATTTAATTATGTAACTGAAAATGGAATGAGAAAGGGATATAGTTATGAACTGCTAGAGACGTTAGCAGGATATACTGGGTGGAATTTTGAGTATGTAGACTGCAATTGGAGCAATTGCTTTGAAAAACTTAAAAATGGTGAAGTAGACATTTTAGGAGATATCGCCTATACAGAGGAACGCACAGATATGATGCTGTTTTCAGACGGACCTATGGGTGTAGAGAAATATTATCTGTATGCAAATTTTTCAAGTGACGATATTTCTTCCGCTGATTTTAAAAAATTGAATGGAAGGCGGATTGGCGTTCTTCTAGGTGCAAAGCCAGAAGCGATGCTGACAGAATGGGAGTTAAAAAATGAACTTAAAACAATACATGTAAATATAGAAAGCAGAGAAGATGCACTGGCAAAACTGGAAAACGGAGAAATTGACTGTTTTGTTTCGTTGGATGGACCATTTTGGGCTGATAAAGATGTCTCAATTATTACACGAATTGGCAAATCAAATATTTATTTTGCAATCAATAAGGATCATCCAGAGATAAAAAAAGATCTTGAGCTTGCAATGCGTCAGTTAGAGGAGGATCGTCCGTTTTACCTGTCAGATTTGTACAAGCAATATTTTTCGTCTGATTATACACCCGTTCTTTCATCTGAGGAAAAATCATGGCTGGAAGAACATGGTGCAATTCGAATGGGATTTTTGGTAAATGATGTTGGCGCAAGCGTTCTTGATCCGTCAAATGGGACAGTTACTGGCGCAATAACTGATTATATTCAGTATGCGGTAGAGAGTCTTGGAAAACAAGAGCTGGCATTTACGCTTATGGGATATGACAGCTATGAAGAAGAGATAGAAGCGTTAAAAGATGGTGAGATTGATATGATTTTTCATTTTCACCAGAATCTCAATGCGATGGAGAAATATCATTTCGCATGTACAAATACAACGTGGACATATAATTTGATAGCAGTCACGAATAAGCCTCATTTTAATGAAAATGATGAAAAACGTGTTGCAATCTCAAAAGACAATATGTCATTCAGGGAACATATTGAATATTATTATCCGCAGTGGAATGTCTTGGAATATGATACAGACAAAGAGATGATAGAAGCAGTGAAGTCAGGAGAGGCCGATTTCTTTGTAACTGGTGTCACCATTGCATCAAAATATAGCCGGGATCCAGTTTTTTACAGTGTGCCGCTTTTATACTCTGAGAAAGCAGCCTTTGCAGTTAACAGTGGAAACAGAAATCTTCTGACAATACTAAATAAAACGCTTAAGGCTATGCCAAACAATATGCTTACGAGCTCACTTGCCATGTATGAGAATAATTCAAGAAAAATAACATTTGCAGATTATATAAAACACAATCTGTTAACAGTATCTATTGTAAGTATTGTTACTGTCTTAATTGTTATGACTGTGATTCTTGTGCTTTTAAGAAAGGCAAGAAAGGCCGAGGCTATTGCAACGAGGGCAGCAATACACACACAGGAGCTTAATGAAAAGCTGCAGGTGGCAGTAGAAAAGGCTGAAAGTGCAAATAACGCAAAATCGACGTTTCTTTTTAATATGTCGCATGATATCAGGACGCCAATGAATGCAATTATCGGATATGCAAATCTGGCATCTAGACATATAGATGATCCAGAAAGACTTAAAAGATACATGAATAATATTCAGGCATGCGGTCAGAATTTGCTGTCTCTTCTTAATGATGTGCTGGATCTTGCAAGAATTGAAAATAATAAAACAGAAATGGAATATGTGATTTCAGATATCGGCGCAGATTTTGAAACATGGGTTATGATGTTTTTGAATCAGGCGGAAGAAAAGAAACAGACAATTAATAAGACAAAGCATTTGCTTTATCCGTATGTGTACGTGGATGTTTCTCATTTATCGGAGATTTTCATTAATATCATAAGCAATGCAATTAAGTACACTAATACTGGAGGTGTGATAAACTGTGATATTTCGCAGACACCTGGCAAAAAGAATGGCTGGTGCGATGTTATTATTACTGTAAAAGATAATGGAATTGGTATGTCAGATCAGTTTTTAAAGCATATTTATGAACCATTTGAGCGAGAGCGTAATTCCACTATAAGCCGTATAGAAGGAAGCGGCATTGGAATGGGCATCGTGAAAAGGCTTGTTGAATTGATGGATGGCAGTGTTGATGTGCAAAGTAAAATTGGCGAGGGATCTGCATTTACTGTAACTATCCCATGTAAAATTGCATCAAAAGAGGAATCAATTGCAAAGCGGGATAAAGGAACTCATGATAAAGCCAGTTTAGTTGGTGCGAGGATCTTGGTGGTAGAGGACAATGATATCAATGCAGAAATTGCAACTGAGCTTCTAGAAGAGGAAGGCTGCATTATAGAGAGGGCATGCAATGGTGTGGAGTGCTTTGATATGCTTGAAAAGGCAGATGATTTACATTATGCTATGATTCTTATGGATATTCAGATGCCTGTCATGAATGGCTATGAAGCTACTACGAAAATTCGCAGAATGAAAAATCAAAGTAAGGCACAAATTCCTATCATTGCAATGACAGCAAATGCCTTTACAGAGGACAAGCAGATGGCGCTTGATGTAGGTATGAATGATCATGTCTCCAAGCCGATTGATATGAACATTCTTGTTCCGATCATGATGCGATTTTGCGAATGGGGTTCTGAATAGTTACAAGTATTTATAATATAAGAAAGGTGTCATATGGACGAGAAGCTTAAACAAAAATTAATTGAAGCTGTTAAGGCAGGTGATGAAAATCAGGCAAGTGAGCTTTTGTGGCAGCTTGTAATTGACTGCCAGAACTGCTCGTTTAAGACTGTGTCAGGTCTTCCATTTTCCTACACGATTAAGCGTGGACGAAATGGAGAATTGACAAAGGAGTTATGGATTGACAGACGGGAGAACAGTAAGTCATTGGCGTGGAGCAGCATCAGACTGGCATTTTCAAATGCAATGAAAATAAAGAGTGCAGATCGTCCTAAAGCACTTGGCGATATTCGCGGTGTTTCTTATATCTATCCTATGCTGTGGCGTTTTGGCGTGCTTGAGGTACCGCAAACAGCACAGCAGCGTATGAAGACGGAACTGTAAAAATAATGTATGATGGAGGCGGGAATATGGATCATTTTAAACTGGTGTCGGAGTATGCGCCGACTGGCGATCAGCCAAGGGCTATTGATGAGCTTGTAAAAGGATTTAAAGAGGGAAATCAGTTTGAGACACTTCTCGGTGTAACTGGTTCAGGAAAGACATTTACTATGGCAAATGTCATTCAGGCATTAAATAAGCCAACATTGATTATTTCCCACAATAAGACGCTTGCCGGTCAGCTATATGGTGAGATGAAGGAATTTTTCCCAGAGAATGCAGTTGAATATTTTGTCTCATATTATGACTATTACCAGCCTGAGGCTTATGTACCTTCATCTGATACGTATATTGAGAAGGACTCTGCGATCAATGAGGAGATTGATAAATTAAGGCTTTCTGCGACGGCAGCGCTTTCAGAGAGGCGTGATGTAATCGTAGTGGCATCTGTTTCATGTATATATGGTCTGGGAAGTCCTGTTGATTATAAAGATATGATTTTATCACTTCGTCCTGGTATGATAAAGGATCGCGATGAAGTGATAAAAAAGCTTGTTGAGATGCAGTACGAGCGAAATGATATGGATTTTCACCGAAGTACCTTCCGTGTGCACGGTGATGTCGTAGAGATTTTTCCGGCAAATGAGGGTGAGACTGCAGTGCGCGTAGAGTTTTTCGGTGATGAAATTGATCAGATAAGTGAGTTTGATCCGCTGACATCACAGGTAAGAAGCCGTCTAAAGCACATCGCAATTTTCCCGGCCTCTCACTACGTTGTTGATCCAAAGGAGATGCTTCGCGCAACAACTGATATTGAAGAAGAGCTAAAGGAGCGTGTGGATTTCTTTAAGCGAAATGACCGTCTGCTGGAGGCACAGCGAATTTCAGAGCGCACTCATTATGATATTGAGATGATGAGAGAAACAGGCTTTTGCTCTGGAATAGAAAATTATTCGCGTCATCTGGCAGGACTTCCAGCTGGTTCACCGCCATTTACGCTGATTGATTATTTTCCAGATGATTTCTTAATTATTGTGGATGAGTCTCATATTACACTCCCGCAGGTGCGCGGTATGTTTGCAGGAGACCGCTCACGAAAAACTACGCTGGTAGATTACGGTTTTCGTCTGCCATCAGCACTTGATAATCGTCCCTTGAATTTTAGCGAATTTGAAGGCAAGATTGACCAGATGCTTTTTGTTTCGGCAACACCGGGCGATTATGAAGGTGAGCATGAGATGATGCGTGCAGAGCAGGTTATACGTCCGACAGGACTTTTAGATCCGCCGATTGAGGTGCGTCCAGTTGATGGTCAGATTGATGATCTGATTGCCGAGATTAGAAAAACGCTGCGGTCAAAAAATAAAGTGCTTGTCACGACTTTGACAAAAAGAATGGCAGAGGATTTGACGGAATATCTGCGCGATGCAGGTATTCGCGTGCGCTATCTGCATTCTGATATTGATACGCTTGAGCGTGCACAGATTATTCGCGATATGCGTCTTGATGTGTTTGACGTGTTGGTGGGCATCAATTTGCTTAGAGAGGGTCTTGATATTCCGGAGATTGCGCTTGTGGCGATATTAGATGCTGATAAGGAAGGATTTCTGCGTTCAGAGACGTCACTTATTCAGACAATAGGACGAGCAGCGCGAAACAGTGAAGGTCATGTTGTGATGTATGCCGATACGATAACAGACTCTATGCGAAATGCAATTGAGGAGACAAAAAGAAGACGCGAGATTCAAAATGAGTATAACATAGAGCACAACATTACACCGACTACTATAAAGAAGGCTGTACGTGATCTGATTTCAATCTCAAAGGCAGCAGAGAAGGCTGATGAGAAGCTTGCGAAGGATCCAGAATCAATGAGCAGGCAGGAACTCGAAAAGCTGATTGCAAAGGTGGCAAAACAGATGAATAAGGCAGCTGCGGAGCTAAACTTCGAAGCAGCTGCAGAACTTCGCGATCAGATGAGAAATCTGAAGAAATATTTAGATGATTAAAAGAAAGGCATATAATAATAAATATGGAAAATAAGAAATTTATCCGAATCCGTGGTGCAGCGGAGAATAATCTAAAGCACATTGATTTGGATATTCCAAGAGATGAACTTGTTGTGCTGACTGGATTGTCTGGTTCAGGAAAATCCTCACTTGCATTTGACACAATATATGCAGAGGGTCAGAGGCGATATATGGAGTCGCTTTCATCTTATGCAAGACAATTTTTAGGCCAGATGGAAAAGCCAAATGTTGAAAGTATTGAAGGTTTGCCGCCGGCAATCTCCATTGATCAGAAGTCTACTAATAGAAATCCGCGTTCTACTGTAGGTACAGTAACGGAAATCTACGATTACTTTCGTCTTTTATATGCGCGTATTGGTATTCCACATTGTCCTGTCTGTGGCCGAAAGATAAGCCGTCAGACTGTTGATCAGATGGTGGACAGTTTGATGGCACTTAAAGAGCGCACGAAGATTTTATTGATGGCACCTGTTGTGCGTGGAAAGAAAGGCCGTCATGAGAAGGTTTTGGAGCAGGCAAGAAAGAGCGGCTATGTGCGTGTGCGTATTGATGGCAGTCAGTATGATCTTGAAGAGGAGATTAAGCTTGATAAGAATATAAAGCATAATATTGAGATTATTGTGGACCGTCTTGTCATCAAAGAGGGCATTGAAAAGCGTCTTGCCGATTCACTGGAAAATGTGTTAAAGCTGGCAGATGGCCTTGCTTTTGTGGATGTTGTGGATGGAACACCAATGACGTTTAGCCAAAACTTTTCCTGCCCTGACTGCGGCATAAGCATTGATGAGATTGAGCCGCGAAGCTTTTCATTTAATAATCCCTTCGGTGCGTGTCCGACTTGCTTTGGACTTGGCTATAAGATGGAGTTTGATGAGCAGCTTATGATTCCAGATCAGTCGCTTAGCATTGATCAGGGGGCAATTATTGTGCCTGGATGGCAGTCATGTACCGATGAAGGCAGCTTTACAAGAGCGATTTTAAATGCACTTGCAGAGGAGTTCCATTTCACGCTGGATGTGCCATTTGAGTCATACAGCAAGGAAATTCATGATATTTTGATACATGGAACTAATAAGAGTGTAAAGGTGCGCTACAAGGGACAGCGCGGAGAAGGCGTATATGATATTGTATTTGAGGGCTTAATTAAAAATGTAGAGCGCCGCTACCGCGAGACAGGTTCGGAAACAATCAAGGCAGAGTACGAAACATTTATGCGCATCACACCATGTTCTACATGTAAGGGAATGCGTCTGAAAAGAGAGTCACTTGCCGTGACAGTGGCAGATAAAAATATTTATGAGGTGACAAATCTTTCTATTCGTGATCTGGCATCATTTTTATCTGATTTGGAGCTTACAAAGACGCAGCAGCTTATAGGCGAGCAGATTTTAAAGGAAATCCGTGCGCGTGTACAGTTTTTGATTGATGTAGGCCTTGATTATCTTTGCCTGTCACGTGCAACTGGTACGCTTTCAGGCGGTGAGGCACAGCGTATTCGTCTGGCAACACAGATTGGATCTGGTCTTGTTGGTGTGGCTTATATTTTAGATGAGCCAAGTATTGGTCTGCATCAAAGAGATAATGACAAGCTGCTTGGCACATTAAAGCATCTTCGTGATCTTGGCAATTCTGTTATTGTCGTTGAACATGATGAGGATACAATGCGTGCTGCTGATTATGTAGTAGATATTGGACCTGGTGCAGGTGAGCATGGCGGTCAGGTTGTTGCAGCAGGCACGGCAGAAGAACTTATGAAAAATCCGGCATCCATCACCGGAAAATATTTGAGCGGTGAGCTTAAGATTCCAGTTCCAAGTACAAGAAGAGAACCGCAGGGCTGGCTGACCGTAGTGGGAGCAAAAGAAAATAATTTAAAGAATATCACAGTGAATTTTCCTAAGGGAGTATTTACATGCGTAACAGGTGTTTCTGGTTCAGGCAAGAGCAGCCTTGTCAATTCGATTTTGTATCAGGCGCTTGCAAAGCAGCTAAACCGCGCGAGAACAATTCCTGGTGCATATAAAGAGATTAAGGGCATAGAGCAGTTTGATAAGGTAATAAATATAGATCAAAGCCCGATTGGCCGCACACCGCGCTCTAATCCTGCAACTTATACTGGCGTGTTTGATATGATCCGTGATCTTTTTGCTTCAACAGTTGATGCAAAGACGAGAGGCTATAATAAGGGTCGTTTTAGCTTTAATGTAAAGGGTGGACGCTGTGAGGCATGTTCAGGCGATGGTATTGTAAAGATTGAGATGCATTTTTTGCCAGATGTGTATGTGCCATGTGAGGTCTGCAAGGGAAAACGCTATAACAGAGAAACGCTGGAAGTAAAATATAAGGGAAAGAGCATTTATGATGTGCTTAATATGACCGTAGAAGAGGCGCTTACATTTTTTGAAAATGTTCCGTCTATTTACCGTAAAATTGAGACATTGTATCAGGTAGGTCTTTCATATATACGATTAGGTCAGCCATCCACAACACTTTCAGGCGGCGAGGCACAGCGTATTAAGCTGGCAACTGAGCTAAGCCGAAAGAGTACAGGAAAAACAATCTATATTTTGGATGAGCCAACGACAGGACTTCATTTTGCAGATGTTCACAAGCTTACAGAAATGCTGCAGAAGCTTGTAGAAAACGGCAATACGGTAATTGTAATCGAGCACAACTTAGACGTAATAAAGACAGCTGATTATATCATTGATATGGGACCAGAAGGCGGAGACGGCGGCGGAACAGTAGTAGCGCAGGGAACGCCGGAAGAAGTGGCAGAGTGCCCGCAGTCCTACACGGGATATTATGTAAAGCGCGTTATAGCTAATGGATAAGCCAATATTGCGGCAAAGCCCGAAGGTGAATGGATTTCGTACCATTACACCTAAGGGCTTCCGTAACATAGCAACATGAATATATCCCACACTTGCAATCTTTACACAGGTATGATAGACTAGATTGAATTAGTAACTAATAAAGTATAATCAGAAAGCTATATGAAAGGGTAAGGTAATGCGATTGAATAAGAAGAGCCTCCTTCTTGGCATGATCGCTTTATTACTTTCCTGTATAGTTGGAAGCAGTGCAAAAAACAGCGCATTTCTTGAAAATGTGCAGGCTTCTATGGTACAGGAAAATGACAGCGGTCAGTCACAGGATCAGCCGGAGATTGGCGTATCAGCCTTAGGCTACTGCGTGATGAATGCCGATACAGGTGAAATTGTTTTGCAAAAAAATGCTGACGAAAAGCTTCATCCGGCAAGCATTACAAAGATTATGACGCTGCTTGTGACGGTGGAACAATGTGATAACCTTGATTCTGTAACAACTGTGTCTGAAAATGCACTTAATCAGATTGCACCGCTTAGTTCAACACTTCACCCGATGCCAAAGCCGGGAGAGCAATTTACAATCAGGGATCTTTTATATGGTCTTACGATGTGCTCAGGCAATGAGTGTGCAAATATCTTAGCGGAAGCTGTGTGCGGTGATATCGACAGCTTTGTTGAACTGATGAATGAGAGAGCTAAAGAAGCCGGTGCAAAAAACACTCATTTTTCAAATCCTCACGGACTTGATGCTGATGATCATTTAACAACAGCTTATGATATGGCACTTATTATGAAGGCAGCACTGGAAAATCCGGCGGCAAAGGAAATTCTTTCTGCGAAAACATACACGATTCCTGAAACAGAGTATACATCAGAAAGAAATATGACAAGCGGTCATAAGATGGTTTCGGGTGAGTTTGAATGTGAGGGCGTTTATGCCGGAAAGCCGGGCTATACACGTCTTGCCCAGTCCACGCTTGTGACAGCTGCAAAGAGAGATGATGTTGATCTTATAGCAGTTGTTATGAAATCAGACTCAGGCATAAGCTATGAGGATACAAGTCTTTTGCTAGACAATGCCTATGCAAAGATTAATGACTGGGGCATGACTGGCGGCTTTAATGTGTATCATCCGCGTGTGACACAGATTGATGATGCTGGATTTACAGTGACATGGGATGTCGGACTTGATGCTGTGAGAGCTGAGTTTCCTGTCTGGATTGAGTATGACAGCACAGATGTGCTGACAAAGGGAACTTCTGAGGTGACATCTGATACAATTTCCTATCATGTAAATCTTTCGGATCATGGCGGAAAAAACGGTGTGTATACAGTACAGGCTTATGTGTATAATGCGTCAGGAGAATCAAAAGTCTGCTCAATTAAGGTTTTATCAGGTGTCGGTGATAAAAAGGGCTTTGTAAATTGGAATGGTGCCACATATTATGTGCATGAAAATGGTGCACTTGGCCTTCAGTGGCAGGAGCTTGAAGAGGGCTGCTATTATTTTGATTATACGACAGCGCAGATGGTTACAGGCTGGGTGGGCAGCGATACGAAATTTTATCTTGACCCAGATGGAAAGCTGCACACAGGCTGGCTTAAGCTTGATGGAAATCAATATTATTTTTATCAGGCAGGCGATATGGCAACTGGAAAGATGACCATTGGAAATGGTGAATATTATTTTGACGAAAATGGTGTTTTGCAGTCAGGTTTTGCGATTCCGCAGGCGCCATCATTATATGAATGATACCAGGGTCAAAAGCTCCAAAAACCGTTCGTGCTTGCACGATTAGGTTTTTGAGCTTGGGACCCGCAAAAACATGAGGATGCAGCGATTTTCAAGGAAAATCAGCGAATCCGAATGTTTTTAGAATTGCGAAAGTTGCATAGCAACGGAGCAATTCGTGGATATCAGTTGGGGCAAAATACCTTTTGACCACAGCATCATATTAATAGAACATGAATAGAAGAGGATAACGTTATGAAGTGGAAGAAATTTACGATTCAGACAACAACAGCAGCAGAGGATTTCATCAGTGAGAAGCTAAGCGAGATTGGCATTGAGGGAATCGAGATTGAAGATAAGGTTGAGCTGACAGCAAATGATACAAAGGGCATGTTTATTGATGTACTGCCAGATTTAGGACCAGATGACGGAGAGGCGCTTGTAAGCTTTTATCTTGATGATACGTATGATGTGCCAAAGACACTTGCTGCCGTAAAGATGGCACTTGAGGAGGTTGCTTCTTTTGTAAATGCAGGATCATGTGAGATCACAGCATCTGAGACAGAGGACAAGGATTGGATGAATAACTGGAAGCAGTATTTTAAACCATTTGTTGTTGATGATCTTTTGATTAAGCCAACATGGGAAGAAATTCCAGAGGGAATGGAAGGAAAGAAGCTGATTCAGATTGATCCTGGTATGGCATTTGGTACAGGAAAGCATGAGACTACTCAGCTTTGTATTGCAGGAATCCGCAAATATGTAAAGCCTGGTGATAATGTTCTTGATGTTGGAACAGGAAGCGGAATTTTATCAATTTGCGCGCTGTTAAGCGGTGCTAGTCATGTAGTGGGAACAGATCTTGATGAGAATGCTATTGATGCTGCACATGAGAATGCACAGGTTAATGGCATTACGTCAGAGCAGTATAAGGTTCTGATTGGAAACTTAATTGATGATCAGGCAATCAAGGATGAGGTTGGCTATGAAGCATATGATGTTGTCGTTGCCAATATTCTGGCAGATGTTATTATCGCACTGCAGGAAGTTGTCGCAGTTCATGTAAAGCATGGCGGTATCTTTATCACATCTGGAATCATTGATATGAAGGAGCAGGCTGTTATGGATGCATTTGCAAAAAATCCAGAGTTTGAAGTGATTGATGTGCTGCATCAGGGCGAGTGGGTTTCAATTGTAACTAGAAGGAAGTAAATATATGTATCATTTTTTTATAAAGCCAGAGCAGGCAGCTGCACACGAGGTAGCAATCATTGGAAGTGATGTAAATCACATAAAAAATGTGCTTAGAATGAAGGTTGGTGAACAGATTTGCGTTAATGATGGCAGTCATGAGTATCTGTGCAGCATTGCACGGCTTGATGCAGAAGAAGTGACAGCAAAAATCGAGCAGGTCAGTGAAACTACAAGTGAGCTGCCTTCAAGAATAGTATTGTTTCAGGGGCTGCCAAAGGCCGATAAGATGGAGACAATTATTCAAAAGTGTGTGGAGCTTGGCGTGCATGAGATTGTTCCAGTACAGATGAAGCGCTGTGTAGTCAAGCTTGACTGCAAAAAGGAAGAGGCAAAGAGAAAACGCTGGCAGGCGATTTCAGAGAGTGCAGCAAAGCAGGCTGGACGCGGACTTATTCCTGATATCCATCCTCTTATGACATATAAAGAGGCGCTTTTGTATGCTTCTGATAAGGAACATATTCTTGTCCCATTTGAGCATGCAGAAAATATGCAGGCAACGCGCGATGCGCTTAATGCAGTAAAACCGGGCGAGCAGGTAGCAATCTTTATAGGACCAGAGGGCGGCTTTGAGGACGAGGAGATTGCACAGGCAGAAAATTGCGGTGCACAGGCGATTACGCTTGGAAGAAGAATTTTGAGGACGGAAACAGCCGGAATGGCAGTGCTTGCCATGCTTGGATACGTATTGGAGGAATAAAAAATGGAAGCATATCTGGATAATTCAGCAACGACCCGTGTAGATACACAGGTGCAGGAGCTGATGAAAAAATTGATGGACATTGATTTTGGAAATCCATCATCACGTCATCAAAAGGGTGTTGTGGCAGAGGGATACATCAAGGAAGCAAGACAGAAAATTGCTGCTACTTTAAAGGTTGATCCAAAGGAGCTTATCATTACCTCTGGCGGTACGGAGTCCAACAATATGGCACTTATTGGAACTGCGCTTGCTGCAAAGAGAAAGGGAAACCATATCATTACAACAGCAGTCGAGCATCCAAGTGTCAAGGCAACGGCCTCTTTTTTGGAGGAGCAGGGCTTTCGCATTACATTTCTTTCAGTTGACGGCAGAGGACAGATCTCTTTAGAAGAGCTAAAGGAAGCGCTTACACCTGATACCATTCTTGTGTCAATCATGTATGTAAATAATGAGATTGGAACGATTCAGCCTGTAGAGGAGGCTGCAAAGCTAGTGCATGCGACTGTTCCAGGTGCTGTATTTCATGTGGATGCCATTCAGGCATATGGCAAGGTGGTGATTCGTCCAAAGCAGCAGGGAATTGATCTTTTGTCTGTAAGCTCACATAAATTCCATGGTCCAAAGGGAGCAGGCTTTTTGTACTGCAGCAGCAAGGTTAATCTTCATCCAATCATTTTTGGAGGAGGTCAGCAGTCTGGCATGCGCTCTGGAACTGAAAATGTACCGGGTGCAGCAGGAATGGGGCTGGCAGCGCAGCTTGCCTATCAGAAGTTTGAGCAGAAGAAAGCACATTTAAATGAGCTTCGCCGCTATTTTTTGGAGGGCGTTCATAAGCTGGAGGATGTTTCAATAAATGGTTGGGATGATACAGCAGATGGCGAGGAATGTATAGATAAGAGAGCACCGCATATTGTAAGCGTAAGCTTTATTGGTGTAAGAAGCGAGGTACTTTTAAATGCGCTCAGCGACCGCGGCATTTATGTGTCATCGGGAAGTGCATGCTCATCTAACCATCCGGCACTTTCAAGTACTCTGCAGGCAATTGGGCTTGATAAAAAGCTTATTGAGGGAACGCTTCGTTTTTCCTTCTGTGAGAATACGACAAAGGAAGAGCTTGACCAAGCACTGAAGGCATTGCAGGAGCTGCTTCCTATGCTTCGCCGCTACACAAGACGATAAGATGAACAAGAATTGTGAGGAAAAGACAACATGAAATATCATGCATTTTTGATAAAGTATGCCGAGATTGGCATCAAGGGAAAAAACCGCTATTTGTTTGAGGATGCGCTTGTAAAGCATATCCGTCTTGCAATGGAGCGTGTTGAGGGTGAGTTTGAAGTAAAGAAGGAGTCTGGACGTATCTACGTGCAGGCACTTAGCGATTATGATTATGATGAGGCAGTAGATGCGTTAAAGCATGTATTTGGAATCGTATGGATCTGTCCTGTTGTACAGCTTAAAGATGAAGGCTATGATAAATTGGCAGAGCAGGTTGTGGAATATATGGGAAATGTATATCCGCAGGGTGATTATACATTTAAGGTGCACAGCCGCCGCGCAAGAAAGAATTATCCCAAGGATTCTCAGCAGTTAAATGCAGATCTTGGCGAGGCTATCTTAAATGCATACGAAAACGTGCGTGTAGATGTCCACAATCCGCAGGTTTTATTGTCTGTTGAGGTTCGTGACACTTGCATCAACGTATATTCTGTATCTATTCCGGGTGCAGGCGGAATGCCTGTTGGAACAGCTGGAAAGGCAATGCTTTTGCTTTCAGGCGGAATTGATTCACCAGTTGCAGGCTATATGATTGCAAAAAGAGGCGTTACGCTTGAGGCTGTTTATTTCCATGCACCGCCGTATACTAGTGAGCGCGCAAAGCAAAAGGTTGTAGATCTGGCAAAGCTTGTATCTAAATATGCAACACCGATCAAGCTTCATGTTATCAATTTTACTGATATCCAGCTTTATATTTACGATGCCTGCCCGCATGATGAGCTTACTATTATCATGCGCCGTTATATGATGCGTATCGCTGAGCGCATTGCCATAAAGGATGGCTGCCATGGCTTAATTACTGGAGAGAGCATTGGTCAGGTAGCATCACAGACTATGCAGAGCTTAATGGCAACAAATGAGGTGTGCACACTTCCTGTATATCGTCCGGTAATCGGTTTTGACAAGCAGGAGATTGTTGATGTAGCAGAAAAGATTGATACTTTTGAAACATCTATTCAGCCGTATGAAGATTGCTGTACAATTTTTGTGGCAAAGCATCCTGTTACAAAGCCAAATGTAAAGGTAATCAGAAGTTCCGAAAAGAAGCTTGAGGAAAAGATTGATGCGATGGTAGAAGAGGCAGTCAATAGCGCAGAGGTTATCTGGTGTAAGGCTTAATATTACAGTTCACAGGACTTGTGAACTGTAGCAAAAAAATAGGGCATCACGAATGTGATGCCCCGATTGGTCAGATAAACGATCTCTGAAAGTTAAGTTAAAAAAAATTACTGGATGATGTATGGTTCCAGAACCTTCATAACAGTATCAAGATTCTTTTCTTCATGAATGTTTAAATCGATTGGCTTGGAAAGATCCAGAGAAAAGATACCCATAATGGACTTTGCGTCGATAACGTATCTTCCGGAAACCAGGTCAAAATCAGAATCAAACTTGGTCAGGTCATTTACAAAAGACTTAACCTTATCGATAGAATTTAAAGAAATTTTTACTGTAACCATGATAATACCCTCCTGTGAAGATGATGTTTGTGAGTTTTTATGTTTGCTTCTTGCGGAATTATCTGTTCTTTAATTTTAGATATACCGAAAAAACGAACATTCATCTTTAAGTTTATAGTACTTGTTTTGAGTAGAAAAGTCAAGGGAAAGTTAGAGAAAGGAAATTGAAAACATGGGAAGACGGGCAGCATTTCACACATTAGGCTGCAAGGTTAATGCATATGAGACTGAAGCAATGGAGGAGCTTTTGCAGACAGCAGGCTACGATATTGTTCCATTTACAGAGCAGGCAGATGTTTATGTTGTTAATACCTGTTCAGTTACAAATATGGCGGAGCGAAAATCAAGACAGATGCTGCACCGCGCAAAAAAATTAAATCCAGAGGCTGTTGTGGTGGCGACAGGCTGCTATGTGCAGGTAAGTGAAGAAGAAGCCAGAGCAGATGCTGCTGTCGATCTTGTCCTTGGAAATAACCAGAAGCGTCAGATTGTGACGGCACTAGACGCTTATTTTGAAGGAAGAACATTTGATGATGTGCTGGCAGATGTAGAGAAGGAGCAGTATGAGGAGCTTGAAGTCAGCACAGTATTAGAGCACACAAGAGCATTTGTAAAGGTTCAGGATGGATGTAATCAGTTCTGCAGTTACTGTATTATTCCATATGCCAGAGGGCGTGTGCGAAGCCGCCGCATGGAAAACGTTATAGCTGAGATTAAAAGACTAGCAGAATCAGGCATCCAGGAGGTTGTGCTTACTGGTATTCATCTAAGCTCTTATGGAAGGGAAATTGATGGAGAAAGCCATTTAATCGAGCTTATTGAAGCCATTCATCCAATTGATGGCATAAGCAGAATACGTCTTGGTTCACTTGAGCCGCGTATTATTACAGAGGAATTTGTCGGCCGCTTAAAGAAGCTGCATAAAGTATGTCCTCATTTTCATTTGTCTCTGCAAAGCGGATGTGAGGAAACCTTAAAGCGTATGAATAGACACTACACGCCAGAGGAATACTATGAAAAGTGTAAACTTCTTCGAGCAGCTTTTGAAAATCCGGCAATCACAACAGATGTGATTGTAGGTTTTCCGGGAGAGACAGACGAGGAATTTGATAAGACACGTCAGTTTCTTGAGAAAGTGCATTTCTATGAGATGCATATTTTCCGCTATTCCAGAAGAAAAGGAACGAGAGCTGACAAGATGGAAAATCAGATCCCGGAAGAGACAAAGGCGCAGCGAAGCGGTGTACTTTCGTCACTTGAGTCACAGATGACAAAAGAGTTTAGAACAAAGTGGACAGGAACGTGCGTCAAAGTTTTGTTGGAGGAGCGTCAGGAAATTAATGGTGTCTCCTACATGGTCGGCCATACGCCAGAGTACATAAAATGTGCGGTAGAGACGGATGCGCCAGACAATACGATCATCGATGCAATAATCGAAGGTGAACTGACTGCGGATGTGATGAAGGCAAGACAGGGGTGAATGACAGTTTATGGGATGCCCTGTTGATTCGTAAAATCTTCATGCAAGCATGAGATTTGTCCGAATCTAACAGGACGCCTGAACTGGCAAAAAAAATACTTGCCGAAATAGATGAAATGTATTACAATATTATTGTTTAGCAGGTTTTGGACTGTAGGAAGGGCGTGAATCAATGGCAGATTTAAAAAATACTCAATTTATTGACATCAACCAGACGAAGCGAATTTCTGTATCAGAAGTAATTCTGAGAGTATATCAGGCGCTCGTAGAGAGGGGATACAATCCGGTCAACCAGATTGTCGGATATATTATGTCCGGTGATCCGACTTATATCACCAGTCATAAGGGTGCCAGAAGCATGATCATGAAGGTTGAGCGTGATGAACTTGTTGAGGAATTGCTGACCGAGTATATTAAGAACAGATCCTGGGAATACTGATTATGAGATTAATGGGATTAGACTACGGTTCCAAGACGGTGGGCGTTGCCGTCAGTGATCCACTGGGACTTACCGCACAGGGTGTGGAGACTGTCTGGCGCAAGCAGGAGAATAAGCTTCGCCAGACGATGGCACGGATTGAAGAACTGATTTCGGAATATCAGGTAGAGCGTATTGTACTTGGATATCCGAAGAACATGAATAATACTGTGGGCGAGCGGGCTGTGAAATCTCTTGAGTTTAAGGAAAAACTGGAAAAGAGGACTGGCCTGCCTGTTGTAATGTGGGATGAACGACTGACTACGGCAGAAGCGGAGCGTACTTTAATGGAGACCGGTGTCAGACGTGAGAACAGGAAGCAGTTTCTCGATCAGATGGCTGCGGTTTTGATCTTACAAGGATACTTAGACCGAATGAATATGAATAAGGATGAGAATAATGGAGAAAATTAAATTTCAATCTGAGGATGGGATTATAGAATTTTTTGTGGAAGAACAGACTACAGTTGCAGGAATCACTTATCTTCTGGTTTCCGATTCACAGGATGACGAGGCGAACGCCTATATTATGAAAGATGTTTCAGAAGAGGGAAGCGAAGAAGCCAGCTATGAAATGGTAGAAGATGATGAAGAACTGATGGCAATTTCCAAAGTATTTGAACAGATGTTGGACGACGTAGATCTTGAAATGTAATAATTTGCTGGGCAGATCGTGAACAGTGATGCGAAA
>ENA-ORTN01001724-ORTN01001724.1-human-gut-metagenome-genome-assembly--contig:-NODE-1724-length-20347-cov-5.258772_pt1 | contig 20347 bp, 20 predicted proteins | sample MGYA00242070_ERZ509189 | MGnify/ENA primary metagenome ERZ509189 (study PRJEB26280, sample SAMEA2338821) | human gut metagenome | biome: human gut; feature: human-associated habitat; material: faeces...
CCCAGAGCGACAATTTGTCATTCAAAAGGCAAGGCATGACCAGAAGGTCTATGCCCTGCCTTTTTCATGCCAACTTGTCGCTCTGGACGTCGCTCGCTGACATTGCCAAAACATCGGCGTTTCCTTGGTTGTCAAATGATCCGTAGGGAGTCATTGGTGACATTGCCTTGATATTTTATTCAGTCGGCTGTGATGTCATTTGAGCTGCTTACCTGCTTAAGGTAATTGACGGCATATATCTGCTATCGAAAATATTGCTCGAAAAATTGTCCAAGAAGTCGCGGGGCGATTTTTGATGGGTCGCGCGTCAAGTGATTTGGCAAGTTCTTGGTTAGATATTGGTCAGTTTTGGGCAACCTTGCCAAAAGCTTGACGAATGCAGATTTAGACGTCGACGAATGAACATTTTAGGCAGGTTCCAAGCAAAATTCTAGGCTGATTCTCGATAATCGCCTTCAATCGCCCCTTGCCATGCGCTGGCCTCGCGTACAATCTGCTCCGACATTCGCGCGCCGTCCGGCGCTTAAGAGGGGAGGGCCCCATGGCAAACGAGATCTGGACCATCAAGCGTTGTCTCGAGTGGACCAAGGAGTACCTGGCCGAGCGCGGCGAGGAGCACCCCCGTCTTTCTGCCGAGTGGCTGCTGTGCGCCGCCACGGGCCTGGCGCGCATTGACCTATATATGCGTATGGACGAGACGCTTAACGCGGCCCAGCTCGAGACCATGCATGCGGCCGTTGTCCGCCGCGCTAAGGGCGAGCCGCTGCAATACATCACGGGCAGCACGCAGTTTCGCATGATCGACGTCGCGTGCGCCCCCGGTGTGCTCATTCCGCGCCCCGAGACCGAGATGCTCGTCGAGGAAGTCCTCAATTATCTGGATGCCGAGGTGCTGAGCCCCGAGGCTGCTGCCCGTCAGCGTGTTGAGCTGCCTTGGAACGATGAGGTCGAGGAGGCACGCAAGGCCGAGGCCGCGCTGGCAGACGAACGGGCGACCGCCGAGCGCCGTGCCGCTAACCTGACGGCTGCCGATGAGGCGGCGCTAGGCGGCGATGTACTGGGCAGCCGTGCCTATGCCGAGGAACTGGCCGACCGCGAGGCCGAGGAAGCCGCCGCGCAGGCAGCAGAAGCCGAAGCGGCAGAAGCAGAGGCCATGGAAACCCCCGAGCCCGATCTCGACGAATACGGCATCGCCATCGAGGGTGCCGGCCAGGAGACGGCTTCGGCTCAGGATGCCGCTGCGCCTGCCCCAGCCGAGCCCCGTATCGCCCGCGTTCTCGAGGTCGGCTGCGGCACGGGTTGCATCTCGCTCTCCCTTGCCTGGGAGCGCCGCGGCCACGTTACCTGCACCGCCACCGATATCGAGCCGCGCGCCATCGATCTGGCCACCAAAAACCGCGACGCGCTCGGCCTCACGGCAGATGAGGTTGCCTTTAGTCTCACCAACCTGGTGAGCTCCATTCCCCGCGAAGAGTGGGGCACCTTCGACGTGCTCGTTTCCAACCCGCCCTACATCCCGACCGGCGTCATGCGCTCGCTGCCGCACGAGGTCAAGGACTTTGAGCCCGACTTGGCGCTCGAGGGCGGTGCCGACGGCCTGGACATCTTCCGCCGCCTGCTCAATGCGGCGCCTTACATGCTGCGCGCCGGCGGCCTGTTTGCCTGCGAGCTCTACGAGGGCGCCCTCGATGCCGCGGCCGAGCTCTGTCGCCAGGCAGGCCTTTCGGACGTGCGTATCGTCCACGACCTCACCGATCGTCCCCGCATCGTTCGAGCCATCGTCACCGAGCCCAAACAGCGTATTTAAGCTGAATAAATAGACATTTGCGCAAGTTTGTCCTTGCAATATACCGTAAAACTTCTACTATAGAAGGAGAAAGGTATGTCAAATCAGCTGCATCGGTACCGTATCGTGCTTGATTACATTGAACCTTGGCTTGATGAGCAGGATGAAGCTACGCTGAAGCAGATTTATGCAGACCTTTTGGTGCTCGAGAAGGAAGGTCCCAGCCTTGGTCGTCCGCTGGTTGACCGCGTAAAGGGCTCGAAGCTTCATCATTTAAAGGAGCTGAGAGTGACGTCGTGTGGTGGGCAGGTGATTCGCATCCTCTTCGCCTTTGACCCCAAGCGCCAGGCGGTATTGCTATTGGCGGGTGATAAGTCGCGAGCGGGATCGTCAAGGGCAAAATGGAACGGTTGGTATGCGATCAACATTCCAAGGGCCGAGCAAATATACCGTCGCCACGTAAGGAGGCTCGATCGAGATGGAACTGCATGAGTATATGGAATCTCGCGGGATAACACGCGACTCCATTACCGCCGAGCAGGAGAGGACTCGCGATCGTATCGAAGCCTATAAGCTTGCTCAGATTCGCAGGTTAAAAGATCTAACACAGGCGTCGGTCGCCCAGTCGATGGGCGTTTCTCAAAAACGTGTATCCGAGCTCGAGCGTGGGGAGTTGGGTTCGATGAGGCTCGACACGCTGAGCAGGTACGCAGAGAGCCTCGGCGGAAAACTGGTTGCAAGCATCGAGTTTCCCGATCGTACCGTTACGCTTGCGCGCTAAAAATCTTCAATTAACCCCCTCACTTTCACCGACTACTAAAGCCGCTCACCAAACCAACATGCGCTCTGGGCAAATAGGTTGAATGTTTCGTGCGAGAATGCCCCTCAGTAAACAAACTTGCACCAGAGCGTAAGGGGCTGGCATACACATGCAGACGGTCTATCGGGTATACAAGGGAACGCGCGAGCCGCATCGGCTTGCCGCGGCCGAGGTGCTCGGCCGCGGCGGCCTGGTCTTGATCCCGACCGAGACCGTCTACGGTGTCGCCGTGGCAGTCAACGCCTTCTCCGATGCCGTCCCCCAAGATACAAGCGAATCCTTGTTGTGGCCGCGCGATCCGCATGCCACCGTTAACGGCGCCGCGGTCCCTGCGCTTGGTACTGGCTACCGCCGCATCTTTACCCTCAAGCAGCGCAAGCTCACCCAAACGGTCGCCTGGCTGGTCGATGGCGTCGAGGCGCTCGACCGCTATGGCGTGGATATCTCGGAAGATGCCCGCGTACTTGCGCGACGATGCTGGCCGGGAGCCCTGACTATCGTGGTCAAGGCGGCTCCCTGCGTGCCGACCTTTATGCGCGCCGCAGACGGCACGGTGGCACTTCGCGCGTCGGCCTCGCCTGTGGTGCAGGCGCTCATCCACTCCTGCGGCAGTCCACTTGCCTGTACCAGCGCCAATACACATGGGGCGCCCTCGCCGGCAAGCTTCGCCGCCGTGGAGGACCGCATCCTGGAGGGGGTCGATGTTGCCGTCGACGCCGGCGAGACCCCGTGTCGCGACGCCTCGACCATCGTGTCGTTCCAGCACGGCGGGCTCCAGATCCTGCGCCAAGGCGCACTTCCCGCATCAGAGATCGAGCGGGTCCTGTCTGATCCGATGCAATAGAAAGGTGTAAGCGATGTCGTTGAATCTGGGCAGCCTGGGCATGGAAGATGCCTCGTTTAACTTTGGCGGTTCCTACATCATGGCACTCGACTGCGGCACCACCTCGGTACTTGCGACCATCGTCGACGAGTACGGATGCATTGTCGCGCAGGCACGTCGCAGCGTCAAAACCAGCTTCCCGCGCCCCGGCTGGGTGGAGCAAGATCCCATGGCGGTCCTTGCCAGCCAGATCGCGGTCATGATGGAGGTCCAGTTTAAGAGCGGGATTCATTCCGACCGCATCGCCGCCATCGGTATCTCCAATCAGCGTGAGACCACGGTGGTCTGGGATCGCGTGAGCGGTCAGCCCATCTATAACGCCATCGTATGGCAGTGCCGTCGTACCGCGTCTCTGATTGATAATTTGGTTGAGCAGGGCGCAGAAGAGCTGGTGCGCTCCCGCACGGGGCTTACGCTCGACCCGTATTTCTCGGCCTCCAAGGTGCAGTGGATTCTCGATAACGTCGACGGCGCGCGCGAGAGCGCGGCGGCGGGCGACCTTATGTTTGGTACCATCGATACGTGGCTCATCTACAATCTCACCGGTGGTCAGGTCTTTGCTACCGACTATACCAATGCTAGCCGCACCGCACTCTTCAACATCCATGCGCTCGAATGGGACGACGACCTGCTGGCGCTCTTTGACGTTCCACGTTCCATGATGCCCGAGGTTCGCTGGAGCTCGGGTGACTACGGCCGCGTCGCGAGCGATATTATGACCAACATGCCGCCCATCATGGGCGTGGCGGGCGGCCAGCATGCTTCGTTGTTTGGCCACTGCTGCTTCCATCCCGGTCAGACCAAGAATACCTATGGCACGGGTTGCTTTATGCTCATGAACACTGGCGACGAGATCGTCGAGTCCAAAAATGGCCTGGTTTCCACCATCGGTATCGCTGCGGACGGCAAGATCAGCTATGCGCTCGAAGGCTCCATTTTTGCCGCCGGCTCCACCATGAACTGGCTGCGCGACAACATGGGCATCATCTCCAACGTGACCGAGTCGGCGCAGCTTGCCGCCTCGATTAGCGACAACGAGGGCTGCTACTTCGTTCCCGCCTTTGCGGGCTTGGGTGCTCCCTGGTGGGATCCGCATGCCCGCGGTATCGTGTGCGGCCTGACTGGTGCCTCGAGCCGCGCGACCATCGTGCGTGCCGCCTGCGAGTCCATGGCCTATCAGAGCTACGATGTGCTGCGTGCCATGGAGCAGGACGTGGGTCTTTCGATTGAGCGCCTTTCCGTCGATGGCGGCGCCTCGCGCAACGAGTTCATCATGCAGTTCCAGTCCGACCTGCTGAATATTCCCGTACTGCAATGCGAGTCGGTGGAGACTACGGCAATCGGTGCCGCGTATCTGGCGGGCCTCGCGGTTGGGTATTGGGAGGATCTGGAGGAGCTGGAGCAAAATGCCCAGATCGTTAGGACCTTCCTTCCCCATATGTCCGCCGAGCGTCGCGAGCAAAACCTTGCGGGCTGGCGTGATGCAGTCAAGCGCTCGCTCAGTACCGCACAGTAGGGCTGCGATGGGCTGCTCGATACAACAAACCGCTAAACTTATGCATGGCGTGCGGCGGCAACATTGCTGCGCGCCTTGTCAGCAAGGCCGTTTTGCGGCTGCAACGAAAGGGGCAATCAACCCATGACCGTCACCTACGATGCGTCCCGTGTGACGCTTGTCGATCATCCGCTCGTCCAGCACAAGCTGTCGATCCTGCGCGACAAAAACACCGGCACCAACCAGTTCCGTCAGCTCGTGCGCGAACTCGCGCTTTTTGACGGCTACGAGGCCATGCGCGACCTGCCTATGGAAGACGTCGAGGTCGAGACCCCCATCACTACTGCCACGTTCAAACAGCTTGCCGGCAAGAAACTCGCCATCGTGCCCATCCTGCGTGCGGGCCTTGGCATGGTCGACGGTATCCTCGACCTGGTGCCCTCCGCTCGCGTGGGCCACATCGGCATGGAGCGCGACGAGGTTACCCATGAACCTCACGAGTATTACTGCAAGATGCCCAAGGATATCGACCAGCGTATCTGTCTGGTCGTCGACCCTATGCTCGCCACGGGCGGCTCGGCCGAGATGGCCATCAGCTATCTGCGCGAGCGCGGCGTCAAGGACATTCGCATGCTGTGCATCGTCGCGGCCCCCGAGGGCCTCAAGTCACTGACCGAGAAGGATCCCGACGTGCATATCTATACCTGCGCTATCGACGACCATCTCAACGAGGCCGCCTACATCGTTCCCGGCCTCGGCGACGCCGGCGACCGCATCTTCGGCACGCTCTAGTCGCTGGGCTAAGACGGCCGCGGCTGCAAATACGAAGAAACGGTGCGCGCGGTCGAACAAAAGGCGACCGCGCGCACTCCTGTTAACGGACGTTTAGCCCAGAGGGGTTCGAGAAAAACGTATTACCTACCTGCGGCATAAAGAAGGTCTTAAGAAAACGAACAGGTGCGTATTAACCGATGCTTTTTCGGTTGTACTTTAGCGATTGGCTCGTACAATAGTCACCAATGTTTGGCGGGAACTGTTCTGGGAAGCGTTAAAAAAAGAAAGTGAGGACGCCAGTGTTTCAGATAGCCGATCTGCTCGCTATCGTTGCAGGCGCCATCGCGGGCGCGGTCGCCTTTCTTCCCTTTGTTTTTACGCTCAAGCCGGTTCTTGACGATAAACAGAATGCGGACATGCTCAAGGGTATGGTGAGCCTGGCGGTCTCGGCAATCGCCCTGCTCGTCTTTACCTTGGTTGTGTTTGCGTTGTTCGGAGAGGCGTTTCGCATGTTCCTCCTGGGCGAGGCGATCGGCTTCGTGGCCTTTATGGCCGCCTGCGCGGTTCGCGTCGCCAAGGTGCTGCGAGATCCTCATGAGGTCGAAAGGTAAGTCGTGGAAATTTTTGAAAAGCTGCCTGATGAGATTAATCATCTGGTCAGCGAGTTCAGCTCCACCCCTGTCGTGGGCGATCTGAGCTGCGGCATCACGCAGTACTCGTTTTGGCTGATCGTCTCCACGATCGTGCTCCTGATCGTCCTGGCCGTGTTCAAGAAGAAGCAGACCCTGGTTCCCAAGGGCTTCTTCGTCAACGGTTTCGAGTACATCATCGAGTACGTCGAGAACGATATCGGCAAGGGCGTCGTGGGTGAGAACTGGAAGAAGCACTTCCCGTTCCTGTGCTCGCTTTTCCTGTTCATCCTGATCAATAACATGATTGGCCTGATTCCGGGAATGAAGCCCGGCACCGGCGCAATCGGCTCCACCGCCGCGCTCGCCATCTTCGCCTTCGTGTACTTCATCTACTACGGATGCAAGGCTCACGGCGTGATCGGCTACATCAAGAGCCTCGCCCCGCAGGGCGTGAGCTTCCCGATGAACGTGCTTGTGTGGGTCGTCGAGCTTTTCTCGACCTTCCTGCGCCTCATCACGCTTGCCGTCCGTCTGTTCTGCAACATGTTCGCAGGACACGTGGTCATGGGCTCGTTCGCCATCATGGCGAGCATGTTCATGCAGCCGCTGCTTCAGCAGGTTTCCGCGGCTCACGCCGTCGGCGCCCTGCCTTCGCTGGCCTGGCTTGCCATCCTCATCCTGATCTATGCGATCGAGCTTGTAGTCGGCGCCATCCAGGCTTATGTCTTCACGGTCCTTACCGCCGTGTATGTCTCCGAGGCAGAGGAGGTTGCGGAGGAGGAGTAGTCTTCCGTTCGCGCCTTAAAGGTAAGGCAATTCGTTAAACCGCTGGTGCCCGTACCCATGGAGCCCGGCAGTTATAAATAAGGTTATCCTGCGTGAAATAAGACACGCACGACAAAGGAGGAATCGTGGGAGTTATCGGTTACGGTCTCGGTGTTATCGGCGCTGGTCTTGCTATCGGCCTGTCTGCTCTGGGTGCTACGGGTGCTATGGCCCGTCAGCCTGAGGTCCAGGGCCGCGTGTTCACCGTCTTCATCATGGGCTCCGCCTTCGGCGAGGCTCTGGCTCTGATCGGCTTCGTTGTCGCGCTGATCGTTAAATAGCACGGAGCGTCAAGTATGAATCTTTCATCCCAGAAGAGCGCGATCGCACTCTCCGCGTCCGCGGCCGCGCTGCTCATGCCGGTTTCCGCGTTCGCCGAGGACGGCGCTGCCGGTGCGGACATCCTCATCCCTAAGATGGCGGAGTTCATCCCGGCACTTATCGCCTTCCTGATCATCTGGATCGTGCTGGCCAAGGTCGCCCTGCCGGGCATCATGAAAACCATGGAGGAGCGCGGCAAGAAGATCGAGGAGAGCCTCGACGAGGCCGAGAAGACCAAGCAGGAGGCTATCGCCAAGCGCGCTGAGTCCGACTCGATCGTCACCGACGCCCGTCGTCAGGCTGCCGACATCGTTCTCGAGGCCCGTAAGGACGCCGAGTCCGAGCGCGCCCGTATCATCGAGGCTGCTCACAAGGAGGCCGAGGAGATTATCGCCAAGGCCCACACGACCGTCGAGGACGAGCGCAAGTCCATCTACGCCGGTGCCGCGAGCTCCATCGCCGACCTGTCCGTCGCCGTCGCCACCAAGATCGTGGGCGAGGCACTCGAGGACGAGACCGAGCAGAAGAAGCTCATCGAGCGCTACATCCAGGAAGCAGGTAGCCTGAATGCCGACTAGCCGCTATCAGGACAAGGTGCTCGAGACCTACGCGCGCTCCCTCATGGAAGCCGCCAAGGCCGAGAACCATGTGTTCGAGGACCTCGAGATGATCGAGCGCCTGGCTTCCGCCAGTCCCGAGATCATCGCCGTGCTCGACACCATGTCCAAGCGCGACCAGCTCGACCTTCTTCCCGAGGTGGCAGCTGCCTTTAAGTATGTTGCCGAGGAAGACGAGGATGTAGTGGGCGTGACCGTCACCACGGCGATCCCGCTCGACGACGAGCTGCGTCAAACCATCACTAAGAAATGCGAGCAGGACTTCGGCCGCAAGGTGTTCCTTATCGAGCAGGTCGATCCGTCTATCGTGGGCGGCCTGGTGCTCGAGGCCCGCGGCGAGCGTCGTGACATCTCCGTCAAGACGCAGCTGCGCGTCGCGCAGGAGACCCTCGCAAACTCTGCTAATACGTACGGAGGTGAAGCCTAATGTCCGAAACCCTCAATGCCCAGGATATCGCCAAGAAACTGCAGGAGCAGCTCACGAGCCTCTCCGCGACGGTCGATACGCATGAGGTTTCAACGGTCGACGAGGTAGGCGACGGCATCGCGCGCGTCTCCGGCCTCAAGAGCGCCATGGCAGGCGAGCTTCTGGAGTTCAAGAGCTCCGATACCGGTGAGACCGTCTTCGGCCTCGCCCAGAACCTTGACCGTGACGAGGTCGGCGCCGTTCTGTTTGGTGCCGTCGACGCCATCAAGGAAGGCGACGAGTGCCGCACCACTGGCCGCATTATGGATATCCCCGTGAGCCGTGCCATGCTCGGCCGCGTCGTCAATCCGCTCGGCCAGCCTATCGACGGCCTGGGTGACATCGTCGCCACGCATCGTCGCCCCATCGAGTTCAAGGCCCCCGGTGTCATCGACCGTACCCCGGTGTGCGAGCCGGTTCAGACCGGCCTGTTGGCTATCGACTCCATGGTGCCTATCGGCCGCGGCCAGCGTGAGCTTATCATCGGCGACCGTAAGACCGGTAAGACCGCCATCGCCATCGACGCTATCCTCAACCAGCGTGGCAAGGGCATGGTCTGCATCTATGTCGCCATCGGCCAGAAGGCCTCCACGGTTGCCAACATCCGCGAGACCCTCGCTCAGCACGGTGCGCTCGACTACACCATCATCGTTTCGGCCACCGCTGCCGATTCTGCCCCTATGCAGTACATCGCGCCTATGGCCGGTGCCGCTATCGGCGAGTTCTTCATGTACAACGGCGAGGACGGCAAGCCCGCCAGCGAGACCAACCCCGGCGGTCACGTGCTCGTTATCTACGATGACCTGTCCAAGCAGGCCGTGGCATACCGTCAGATGTCGCTGACGCTGCATCGTCCGCCCGGACGCGAGGCCTATCCTGGCGACATCTTCTACCTGCACTCTCGTCTGCTCGAGCGTGCCGTCAAGATGTCCAAGAAGAACGGTTACGGCTCTATGACGGCCCTGCCGATCATCGAGACCCAGGACGGCGACGTTTCGGCCTACATTCCGACCAACGTCATTTCCATTACCGACGGTCAGATTTACCTGCAGTCTGAGCTCTTCTTCCAGGGTCAGCGCCCGGCAGTCGACGTGGGCATCTCCGTGTCCCGCGTCGGTGGTGATGCTCAGACCAAGGCCATGAAGCAGGTTGCCGGCAACCTTCGCCTGGACCTCGCTTCGTATCAGGAGCTCGCCGGCTTTACGCAGTTCGGCTCCGACCTTGACGAGGCCACGCAGAAGCAGCTTACCCACGGTGCCCGCATGACCGAGCTCCTTAAGCAGCCGCGTTATAAACCGTTTGAGGTTGGCGAGCAGATCGTTACGCTGTTTGCCGGCAACGAGGGCTTCCTGGATGATTTGGAGATCGCCGACGTGCTGCCTTTCCGTGCCGAGCTCGTCGAGTACATGGACAATGGCTTTGGCTCGCTGCTCGACAAGGTTCGCGCCAAGAAGATCGACGATGACACCAAGGCTGAGCTCCTGCGCGTCATCGGCGACTTTAAGCAGCAGTTCATGGCCAAGCACCATGCCGATACGACTGGATCAGAGGAGAACTAAGCCCTATGGCCAACCTTCGCGACATTAAGAAGCGAATCTCCTCGGTTACCACGACCAAGCAGATCACGCGCACGATGGAGATGGTCTCTACGGCCAAGATCCGTCGTGCCCTCGATCGCTCCAAGCAGGCCGAGCCCTATAAGGAGGCGCTGACCGACGTCATGTTGACGGTCGCCGGCGACGCCTCCTGTTCGGGCACCGATCCCATGCTGCAGAAGCATGAGAGCGTCAAGCATGGCCTGATTGTCGTTATTGCCTCGGACCGCGGCCTTGCCGGCGGTTTCAATACGACAGTGGAGCGCACGGCCGAAAAGCTCGCCGCTTCTTGGGCGAACGACGGCATCGAGTGCGAGATCATCGCGTGCGGGCGCAAACCGGCCACGTATTTCCGTGACCGCGCAAACGTCGTCATGCACTTTGAGGGCAACTCCTCCGAGCCCGATTTCAATCAGGCCCGCATGATCTCCTCTCATATCTGCGATGCGTATCGTGCCGGTGAGCTTGACCGTGTCGAGCTTGTCTACCACCACGCCAAGAACCGCGTGGATCAGGAGCTTCGCGTCGAGCATCTGTTGCCGCTCGACCCCGAGATGATCGCTATGGCCCACGGTCCGCGTAAGAACGAGACCGACGCCCCTAAGCGCATCTCGTCCACGTTCGAGTTCGTGCCCTCTCCCGAGCATGTTCTCGGCAAGCTTGTGCCGTCTTATATCCTGACGGTCATCTACCAGGCCCTGATCGATTCGGCGGCTGCCGAGCAGGGTGCACGCCGCAAGGCCATGCACTCCGCGACGGAAAACGCCACCGCGATCATCTCGACCCTTACCCGCACGTATAGTCGCGTGCGCCAGGCTTCGATCACGACCGAGATTAACGAGATCGTCGGCGGAGCCTCAGCATTGGAGGAACAGTAATGGCTAATAACACCGTACAGCTTGCGGTCGAGGAAGCCACCAAGAAGACGACTGCCGGTGATGGTCGCATCGTGCGAATCATCGGCCCTGTCGTCGACGTCAAGTTTGACGGCGCGGTGCCCCCGATCTACAACGCGCTCACGGTCGAGGCCGAGACCCCGATCGGTCATCTGAGCACGATCCTCGAGGTCGAGAGCCAGCTTCCGGGCGGCGTTGTCCGCACGGTCGCCATGTCCTCGACCGATGGCCTGCAGCGCGGCCTCGTCGCCACCGATACCGGCGAGCCCATGAAGATGCCGGTCGGCCCCAAGACGCTTGGCCGCATCTGGAACGTCATGGGCAAGCCCGTCGACGGCAAGCCTATGCCCGAGGTGGAGGAGTTCTACCCCATCCACCACGCGGCGCCCCGCTTTGACGAGCTCACCACCAAGACCGAGATCTTCGAGACCGGTATTAAGGCCGTCGACCTGCTCGAGCCCTACATCCGTGGCGGCAAAACGGGTCTGTTCGGTGGCGCCGGCGTCGGCAAGACCGTTCTGATTCAGGAGCTCATCAACAACCTCGCTCAGGAGCATGGCGGCACCTCGGTGTTCACCGGCGTCGGCGAGCGCACCCGTGAGGGTACCGACCTTTATCTCGAGATGAGCGAGTCGGGCGTTATCGACAAGACTTGCTTGGTCTACGGTCAGATGAACGAGCCGCCTGGAGCGCGTCTGCGCATCGGTCTGGCCGGCCTTACCACCGCTGAGTACTTCCGCGATCGTGGCCAGGACGTTCTGCTGTTCATCGATAACATCTTCCGCTTCACCCAGGCCGGTTCCGAGGTTTCCGCACTGCTGGGCCGTATGCCCTCCGCCGTTGGTTACCAGCCCACGCTGGCTACCGAGATGGGCGACCTCCAGGAGCGCATTACCTCGACCAAGACGGGCTCCATTACCTCCGTCCAGGCCGTCTACGTCCCTGCAGACGACCTGACCGACCCGGCGCCTGCCACGACGTTCACGCACCTCGACGCCACCACGGTCCTTTCGCGTAGCATTTCGTCGCTCGGCCTGTTCCCGGCCATCGACCCGCTCGCGTCTTCCTCCGACGCCCTCGATCCCTCGATCGTTGGCGAGGAGCACTACCGTGTCGCCGTCAAGGTCCAGGAGCTCCTGCAGGAGTACTCCGACCTTCAGGACATCATCGCCATTCTGGGTATGGACGAGCTGTCCGAGGAGCAGCGCCTTACAGTCAACCGTGCTCGTAAGATCCAGCAGTTCCTCTCGCAGTCCTTCCACGTCGCCGAGAAGTTCACCGGTAACCCCGGTGTCTACGTCCGCGTCGAGGATACCGTCCGCTCCTTCGCCGAGATTGTCGACGGCAAGGCCGATGACCTGCCTGAGCAGGCATTCCGCTATGCCTCCACGATTGAGGACGTGCGTGAGCGCGCCCGCAAGATGGAGGAGAAGTAGGTTATGCGTATCCGCATCGTGTGCCCCGTGAGCCTCGCCTATGAGGGTGACGCTGCGTTTGTGTCGATTCCGTCTACGGATGGCGAGTTTGGCGTTTTACCTGCTCACTCCAGCGAAATCTGCACGATCGACCGCGGTTACGTTCGCGTTTCCGATAAGGCCATGGGCACTGTCGACCACACGTTTGCCGTGGCCGGCGGCTATGCCCAGGTTGCGGACGATGTCGTGACCGTCCTCGCCGAGCGCGCTTGCGATTTGGCGACCGTCGACGCCGACAAGGTTAAAGCTGATATTCAAGGTTTTGAAGAGAAGCTGGGTAATTTGTCGGAGGATGATGCACGCCGCGCCTACCTCTATAATGAAATCGCATGGTGTAAGCTCAAGCTTGCCCAATAGTCAAACGTTTTGGCGTTCGACCATTTGCGAACACATCATGCCCGGGATGGCTCAACCACCCCGGGCATGCTTTTTGAAAGGGTAGACCTTGGATATTATCCGCGTTGAGGGTGGCCACGCCATCGGAGGCTCCGTGCCCGTCTCGGGTGCAAAGAATTCCGCACTCAAACTCATGGCTGCAACGCTTCTGGCGCCGGGCAAGACAACGCTTCAGAACGTACCCGATATTTCCGATGTCCACGTTATGGGCAAGGTACTCAAGGGCATGGGCGCCACAATCGAAGTTCTCGATGAGCACACGCTCGAAATCGATACTTCCCAGGTTGATTCTTGGGAGGCTCCCTACGAGCTCGTCGCCAAGATGCGCGCCTCCACGGCTGTGATGGGCCCCCTGCTGGGTCGTTTCCATCGCGCCAAGATCGCCATGCCGGGCGGCTGCAACCTGGGTGCCCGCAAGATCGATATGCATATCCTGGGTCTCGAGGCTCTGGGCGTCGAGTTCGACACCGCCCATGGCTACATCAACGCCAGTGCTCCCCAGGGCCTGCGCGGCACCACCGTCACGCTCGAGTTCGCGAGCGTGGGTGCTACCGAGAACCTCATCATGGCTGCCGTGCGCGCGCAGGGCACCACGGTTATCGACAACGCTGCCCGCGAGCCCGAGATCGTCGACCTTGCCAACATGCTCAACGAGATGGGTGCCAAGATCGTCGGCGCGGGCACGCCCGTCGTGACCATCGAGGGCGTGGAGGAGCTGCACCCCGTTACCCATTGCGTGGTGGGTGACCGCATCGAGGCCGGCACCTTTATCGTCGCCGGCGCCCTCATGGCCGATGAACGCGGCGTCGATGTTACGGGCTTCTGCCCCATCCACCTGGGCATGGTGCTCAAAAAGATGGAACTTATGGGTATCGAGTGCGAGCGTATCGAGAACGGTGTCCACGTCAATCGCGCCGAGCGCATCAAGCCGGTCGATATCCAGACGCTTCCGTTCCCGGGTTTCCCGACCGACATGCAGGCGCAGATCATGGTGCTTTCGGCCCTTGCCGACGGAAGTTCCGTGATTACCGAGAATATCTTCGAGAACCGCTTTATGTTCGCCTCCGAGCTCGTGCGTATGGGTGCTGATATTCGCATTGAGAGCCATCACGCCATGATTCACGGCGTTAAGGGGTTCTCAGGCGCACAGGTCACCTCGCCCGACCTTCGTGGCGGCGCGGCGCTTGTGGTTGCCGGTCTTATCGCCGACGGCGTTACCGAGGTCTCTGCCATCCATCACATCAAACGTGGCTACGAGCAGTTTGTCGAAAAGCTGCAGGCGCTTGGCGCGCATGTCGAACATGCCACCGTCCCCGATCCCGTCATCTACTAATGCAGGTTGCCTATGTTTAACAAGAAGCCCCTGGCGGATAACACCCGAAGACCCTCGACTGGTGCGCAGGCCAAGATCTACAGCCGCGACAACGTCGCTCGCTATTCCGAGCGCGCCCGTCAGCGCCGTCGTGGGCGCACGGTTCGCCGCGTAGCTCTCATCGCCGTGCTCGGCGTACTGCTGAGCGCCACGACCGCTGCAGGTCTGTGGTTTGCCACCATCATGGGCAAGCTTGGCGACTCCAATGTCATTACCAACAACTTGCGCCAGATTCTGGCCGATACCGATGAGGCAAAAGATCCGTTCTACGTGCTACTCCTTGGCACTGACGGTCGCCCGGGCGAGGATACATACCGCGCCGACTCGATTATCCTGGCGCGTATCGATCCCACGCAAAAGCAGGCGACGCTCATCTCCATTCCGCGCGATACCAAGGTCGTCTACAACGGCTCGACCATGAAGATCAACGCCTGCCATACCTACGGCGGCGCCGAAGCCATGGTCCAGGCGGTCAACGAGCTGTGCGGTGTCCAGATTTCCCACTATGCCGAGGTCAGCTTCGACGGCATGCAGTCGCTCATCGATTCGGTCGGCGGCATCGACATTAACGCAACCGACGATGTCGACGACCCCGAGCATCTCGACATTAAGATCACCGCCGGTCAGCAGCACATGGATGGCGCGACCGCCCTTACCTATGCCCGTTGCCGCTACATCTATGCCGATGGCGACTACACACGCATGCGCCACCAGCGTCAGGTGCTCGGCGCCCTCGCCAACCAGATCCTCAACAACTTCGATGCCACCAAGGTCTTCGACCTCGTCAATTCGCTGTCCGACATGCTCGTGACCGATATGAGCGTTCAGGACATCGTCTCTACGGTCAATGCCATGCGCGGCATGGATGTTGACGGCATCTATTCGGCCAACTTGCCTTCGTATGCCGATGCCAGCACCATGATTGATGGCGTGAGCTACGTCTTTGTCTACGAGGACGAGCTTAAGGAAATGATGGAGCGCGTCGACGCTGGTAAGGATCCCAAGGGCCCCAATACCATGGGCCAGTCCGATGGCTCCAGCTCTACGATCGGCGACCTGAACAACACCACGTCCGATGATTACGCCAACGGCACCGCAACCTCATCGGTTAGCTCTGACGATTCGGACGATTCGACTGATTCGAGCGATTCGGACTACTACGAAGAGCCCACCGGCGACGGCAACGGCTACGAAGCCAACTACTAAGTTACGGCGTTTTACCAAACGCCGTAACGGCTCGACGCTGCGCGCCGCCCAAGGCGACAATTTGTCATTCAAAAGGCAGGACATGACCAGAAGGTCAATGCCCTGCCTTTTTCATGCCAACTTGTTCGCCTTGGACGTCGCTCGCTGACGTTGGCTCAACCTGCGGTGCTGACTACTCCCCTTGCACCAAAAACCGCCCCGTTCTCGGTTTTGAGGACGGGGCGGTTTTGCTTACCTGGATTGTTCGAGTTCCCTATGCAAAGCGGGCGACGAGCTCCTGGAGCACGTCGGTCATCTTGACGAGCGAACTAACCGGGACGAACTCGTTGACGCCGTGGTAGCAATAGCCGCCGGTGGAAAGGTTGGGGCAGGGCAGACCGCGGAACGACAGCTGGGCGCCGTCGGTGCCGCCGCGAATCGGCAGCACTTGGGGCTCAACGCCGCAGGCAAGGTAGGCTTCCTTGGCAACATCAATAAGCTCGGGATAGTCACGAACGATCTCGGCCATATTTCGATACTGCTGCTTAATCTCGACTGTCACGCGCTCCTCACCCAGACGCTGGTTGAGCATCGAGGCGGCGGCATCAATAAGGTCGAGTTTCTGCTGGAACTTGGCGGCGTCATGGTCGCGGACGATATAGCGCGCTGTGGCGTGATCGACGGTCGCAGATACACCCTCAAGGTGATAAAAGCCCTCGTAGCCTTCCGTATACTCCGGGCGCTGCACGTAGGGGAGCAACGCGTTGAAGTCGCAGAACAGATTGCCTGCGTTGACCATACGGCCCTTAGCGTCGCCCGGGTGGATGGACTGGCCCTCAAAGCGGACGGTCGCCTCGGCGGCGTTAAAGCACTCCCACTCCAGCTCGCCGATGGGGCCGCCGTCGACCGTGTAGGCGTACTTGCAGCCAAAGGTATCGATATCCAACAGCTCGGCTCCGTGGCCGATTTCCTCGTCAGGGCAGAAGCAAATGCCGAGTGCAGGATGGGGCAGAGAAGGGTCCTGAGCGATACGCGCGACAAGCGACATGATCTCGGCGACGCCTGCCTTGTCGTCCGCGCCCAGCAGCGTGGTGCCATCGCTGCAGACCAGGTCCTCACCCGCGAGGTCATTCAGGGCGGGAAGCTTGGCGGTGCTCATGGCAACGGGCTTACCGTCAACCGTGCCGCAGACCAGGTCGCCGCCTTCGTGGTGTACGATGTGCGGCTTCACGCCGGCGCCCGGTGCAACTTCGGTGGTGTCGAGATGGGCGATCAGGCCCAGGGCGGGCTTATCCTCAGCGCCCGCACTTGCGGGGATATGCGCGCAGACATAGGCGTGCTCGGTCACGTGGGCATCTTCCGCACCAAGCTCGCGCAGCTCTTCAGCCAGCACGTTGGCAAGGTCAAACTGAACGGCGCTCGAGGGTACCTGGTCGCAGTTTGCATCCTCGGACTGCGTGTTGATCTGGACGTAGCGCAAAAAGCGCTCGAGGACATCGGGGTTCGTGGTGGTGTTTTCCATAAAGACCGCTCCAATCTTGGTCGTCGTGTGCAACAAGAACTCTAGCACGGTATGCCACGGCATACCGCGACGCTTGGATGGGGTAGAATCAGCCATTGAATGCAGAAGGGACGGAAGATCATGGATACGACAAATAGCTCGCGCGAACTACATCTGACGGTGGCGAACGAAGACTACTTGGAGTGCATGGTTCGCATTGAAAGCGAAGAGGGGGAAACCAACGGCGTTCGATCGGTCGACATCGCGCAGCGCCTTGGCGTCTCCAAGGCATCGGTCAATAAAGCGGTTTCGGCGCTCAAGGCATCCGAACTTGTCGAGCAATCGCACTACGGCAAGGTAGTCCTGACCGATCGCGGCCGCGAGGTTGGTACGGCTATCTGGTACCGTCATCGCCTCATCCGCACGTTTTTGGTTCAGGAGCTCGGTGTCGAATTTGAGCGAGCCGATTCCGAGGCCTGCATGATGGAGCATGCGCTTTCCGAGGACACGATGAACCGCTGGCTCGCCTATCTCGAAAAGCAGGGAATCAGCGTCGAGGAATAGCGGGATATATATGGATACGAGTTATTACAACCGCTTTGGTGCCGAGGAACTTGCGCGCCGCTTGTCGAGCGAGACCTTGTTGGCGCAGGGCCCCATGGGCAGTGTTCTGTTGAGTGAGTACGATGCCGCCGACATTCCACCGGCGTTTTGGAATCTGGCAGAGCCGCAGACCGTTTCTCGTATCCATCGCTTGTATGTCGCTGCCGGCGCGCAGGTGCTCATTACCAACACCTTTCAGGCATCAAGCTATGCCCTCAAGCACGACCAGATTGCGCCGTCCGTGGCGGAGGTCAATCGCGGGGCCGTCGACGATGCTCGCCAGGCGCACCCGCAACTGCTGCTGGGCTCGATGGGCCCGATCGGTATTGAGTGGTTTGCCGAGGACTCTGCCGAGTATCGTGAAATCCGAGGCATTGCGCGCGAACAGGCGCACGCCTTGCTCAATGCCGGCGTTGACGGTCTGCTGATCGAGACGGTGACGTCTATCCGTAATTTGCAGCCCATGCTTGCCGGCGCCCGAGATGCCGCCGACGGCATGCCTGTTCTGGTGAGTTTTGTCGTTGACGATAAAGGCGACCTGTTGGGCGATGGCCTCAACATCGAGGCAGCCGTTTTGTACGCCGAAAAACACGGCGCAAACTCGGTTGGTGTTAATTGCTGTTCGCTTGCGGCCGCGAACGCGGCGGTGCCCAGGATGGTTGCATCGGCGACTACTCCCGTCACGGTGCGTCCCAACGTAGGCGATCCGGTCCAGACTCAGGATGGCCCCGTATGGCACGAGAACCCCGAAGCTTTCGCGCGCGCATGCATCGAATGGAGACATGCCGGTGCCGCAATGGTGGGCAGTTGCTGTGGAACCACGGCAATCACTACGGCCGCGATGGCCGAGGCGCTCGATATATAAAGGGCAAACCGCTCCATACGGGGCGGTTTTTTTATTGCTTGCATGTCCTCGGCAGCATTTGCCCAAATGGTGAATGCTGGTGCCGGCAGGTTGCCGAGTGCATGTTGCGGGTATACCCCATGCGTACCATGATCCAAACACTGTGAGGTGTCTGCGCGTGTGCGCGATAATTCATTTTGGAACTGACGGTTGGCGCGCTCGCGTCGATGAGGACTTCACTGCCGATAACGTTGCCCGTATCGCCGATGCCGTCGGCGAGTTGTGGCAAAAGACCAATCCGGGCAAAACGGTATATATAGGGTTCGACACCCGGCCCCTGGCGCGCGAGTTCGCTGAGCTTGCGGCGGGCGTGCTAGCAGCGCACGGGCTAGACGCCGTGCTCGCTTCGCGACCTGTCCCGACCCCTGCCCTTACGTGGGCGGCGGCTTATGACGGTGAAGCGTGCGGCGCGCTCATGGTGACGGGGTCCCATCATCCGCAGGGCTATCTGTGCCTCAAGATTCGCATGGGTGACGGCTCGACCGCCAACCAGGATGTCATCGAAGAGCTCGAAGAGACTATGGCTCCCGAGCCAATGGGGATCGAGGGGCAATATCGCACCGCGGATATCATTCCTGACTATATGCAGGCGGTGGCATCGTTTGTCGATGCCGAAGCCATCCGCGCCGCGCACCTGCGCGTGGTTGTCGATCCCATGGGCGGCGCAGCCCAGGGCTATCTAGCCGACTTGCTGCGCGAGCTTGGCGTTGAGGTGCACGAGATTCACGCCGGGCAGGCGTCTGACCAAGAAGATATCTGCCCCGACCCCGTTGAACCGTGGGTGGACGCTTGCGAGCGCACGGTTATCGAGGACGGAGCTTGCGCTGGCCTGGTGACCGACGGCGACGCCGACCGTATCGGCGCGGTTGACGAGCGCGGCAGATATATACATCCGCATCAGATCATGGCGCTCGTTTTGGGCGACTTGGTTCAATTTCGTAATTTGGAGGGGCGCGTCGTCGTCAATCTTTCATGCTCGACGCTCGTGCGTCGCATTGCCGAGGCGCTTGGCTGCCGCGTGACCGTCAAACCAGTCGGTTTCAAATATATAGCGGCAGAGATGAAGAAGGGCGGCGTCCTCATGGGCGGCGAAGAAGCCGGTGGTATCGGCATCGCCGCGCATATGCCCGAGCGCGATGGAATCCTCGCCTGTCTGATTCTGTGTGAGCTTATGGCAAAGACGGACGCGCCTTTGGGCGTTCTGGTCGACCAACTCGAGGACAGTTTTGGTAAGACGAGTTACGGTCGACGCGATTTGCGCCTTGAGGCCGAAGATGCCGAAACGTTACGAACCCTGCTGCCGGGCGTAAACCCCAAGTCGATTTGTGGCAAGGTGCCGCAAAACGTTAGTCATATGGATGGCTTGCGTTTGGCATTCGAGGATGACACGTGGCTGCTGGTCCGTCCTAGCGGGACCGAACCAGTGGTGCGCGTCTACGCCGAGGGGTTCTCGGTGGAAGAACGTGATGAGTTGCTCGATGCTGGCTGTGCTTTAGCTAGGGGGACGTATCCGCTTTAACCATGAGACTGCCTTATATAAAGAGATGCTCGGCGAGCGGTAGGTAACGGCTGGCAAACGTTAGTCGGATTCCAAGATGTGTAGGAAATGTGTACGCCCAGATTCCCGCCCACGGGGCCCCTCCGGTCTGGCAATATATCTCCTTGCCGCGCGGCCCGGTCGGACCGGATGAGCCGCGCAGGCGTGCACCTTGAGAACCGGATACTGCGAGGATGGACACACCAGATGTGTCGCATCCGGGCAGACATCGAACCATTTGAAATGGTCTAACTTGGATTTGTT
>ENA-ORTN01001725-ORTN01001725.1-human-gut-metagenome-genome-assembly--contig:-NODE-1725-length-20326-cov-4.318929_pt1 | contig 20326 bp, 23 predicted proteins | sample MGYA00242070_ERZ509189 | MGnify/ENA primary metagenome ERZ509189 (study PRJEB26280, sample SAMEA2338821) | human gut metagenome | biome: human gut; feature: human-associated habitat; material: faeces...
TGATAAAAGTTGACAACACAATGCGGCAACAATGAACAGAAAAATTTTCGCCGAAGTCAGAAGTTACACAGTTTGTTTATTTTGATGATGGAGAAGGTGCGATGCTGACAAAACAGTATTATGCTTATGTGATGAATATTGATGAGAAAGAAGTTGTACAAAAACGTGTTGAACTCTTAAAAAATGGTGACAATATTTTATTTTTTAATCGTGACGAAGATACGCGTGATATTGTTGACTACATTCTGAATATTTTTATCCAGAGAGAAAGTACTGAACAAAAGGTCAAAGAATATTATCGGAAGTCCAGACAGTGGAAAGAGGATCTGTTGGACTATATGAAGCGGACTAAAAGTACACCCAGAGAAATTGCTGCAAAGATGCTGGCAAATGGGACAAAAGTACAGGCAACCTCTGTTATGGCATGGTTAGATGAAGATGCACATACCGTAGGACCGCAAAAAGAAGAATCCTTTTACCAGATTGCATTATTAACTGGAGATGAAGTCATGATGTCTGATCCTGGAGCATTTCATAATGCATGTGCGGTAATAAGAAGCATCAGAAAACAGATATTAAAAGAACTTGGAAATGCGATTATCAGAAAACTGCAGGGAAAGGAATATGTAAGTGAATATATTCCGGCTGAATTGTATGGAAGATTGGATACAATGGCTGTTGTACTGCAGATAGATAAAATAGTAAAGGTAGACAGGATGATACCGTCATATATGACAAATCGTCCGATAGACCTTGAAGGGGGATTATAAATGGCACTGGATAAGAAGGAAATGTTAAAAACCAGGGATGAATTTATTGAGCTTATAAAAAAAGAACTTTTGGGACCGGGGTCAGAAGTTTCCGTTCCAGATGCGGAACATGAACTGATTACTACCACACCAGAAAAACGATATTCAATAGGAATTTTATTCCCACGGAATAATAAAATGAATGCGGATAATAATGATGCTGACAGAATAGAGGAGGAATCCGATAATGGAGTAACCAGTGAAGAAGATTCAACAGTTACGGATAATGGAAACGGTGAGTATAAAACAAAGTCTTTTTCGGATAATGAAGAAGAACAGAAGGGGCAGATTGATGATGATCCTGACTCAGAAGATGGAATGGATGAAGAAGTAAGTCTTGCTGCTCAAAATATGCCATCTTCCTTTGGAATTACATTTCTGGTGAATGGAAATACTGACAGGATAAATCTTTCATTAAAATATGGTACATACAGGGGTGCTATTTTAAAGGACTGCAAAATACCTTTTAAACCCGTCAATCCAGATGATTGGACAGTGCCAGAAGAGATATCTTCATATATCGGATATAATCGTGAGGAACATTATCTGTTCATGAATGCGGTTTTTAACCGTGCAAGGGTTACAGAAATAAAGAATCAGGACAAGCTCGGTTCTGATGAAGATCATCTGATAGATAATATGTATAAATTATCAAATCAGATGAAAAGCGGATATGTAAGAGAACCACATGAATATAATGATATTTCAATCATATTTGGTGATTCGGATTATGTTAATCATGTGAAAAATCTTGAATCTGACCTGCTTAATATTACGGCGTTGAGAAGAAAAATGGATAACGGATGTACATCGGTTACTATAATGGTTGTGAATGAAAAACAGGGGTATCCGAATGGGACAAACTGTGTTTTCCAACCTAGAATAGAAATAAGCAGTGAAAATAATGATTTTACATTTGTGGAATACGCCGGGGCAACAGATTTTAATATCCTCGATGATGAGGAGCAGTCATTGGAACTGCAATATAGAAATAAGCATGTATATGGCACCGGGCTTGGAACAGCAGTTGACTGGAAGATTAATGTAAAGGGAGAAGGCTCTATATATAATGAATTTTTCCCGCAGAAAGAAGTTCCGTCAATGGAGTTTGGAATTGATCCGAAGTATGGTGTGCCGGCTAAAACATTATCCATGAAGTATCTTTCGGATCTTGATAAAACGGATAAAGAGAAAAAATTGGACGATTTAAGATGTTTTGTGAAGGCATATTCGGATTGGATTGATGACATAACGGGAAGAATTCCGCAGTTGGAGGAAAAATACAGGGCAATTGCCGGTAAAAATATTCTTGGTTGTCGTGAAGCGTGTGACAGGATGAGTAGGGGAATAGAGGTCCTTTGTAATAATCAGAATGCATGGGACTCTTTCTGCCTTGCTAACCGTGCAATGTTTATGCAAAGGGTGCAGCTAAACATTCAGAAAAAATGGCCTGCAAGTTTTCCGGATGAAATGGAATTATCGGATGCATTAAGGAAGACGGATTATTATACTGCTGACAGAGAATATCCAAATGACAGATATGCGTGGCGTCCGTTTCAGCTTGCATTTATGCTGCTTGATGTTGTTTCAGTTACGGATGATACATCTAAAGACCGTTCATTGGTTGATCTGATCTGGTTCCCTACGGGAGGTGGTAAGACGGAAGCATATCTTGGTCTTACGGCAATGACAATTTTTTATAGAAGATTTGTTTATCCAGATTCTAGTGACGGTACAACTGTTATCATGCGATACACGTTAAGATTACTTGCCGCACAACAGTTTACAAGGGCATCAACGCTGATCTGTGCATGTGAATATATCAGGAGAGATTGTGAAGCTAGAAGAAGTCGGTATCCGTCATATACACTTGGAAAGAAACCAATAACAATCGGATTGTGGATTGGTGGGGAGCATACTCCGAATAAAAATAAAGCGGCAGGTGACTGCCTGAAAAATTTGCAGAATGCAACGACGTATAATCTTGAATATGCGAAGGAGAAATATAATAAATTCCAGGTTTTGAAATGCCCATGGTGTGGAACACGACTTGTAAAAGAAAAAACTGATAGTAAAAAAATACGAGGGGAATTTGGTTATCAGATGCGTTCTGGAAACCATTTCCGGTTGTTTTGTACAAGGCAGGCATGTGATTTCAGCAGAGAACTTCCAGTTCAGATTGTAGATGAAGAATTATATAGAGATCCACCGACCCTTCTGTTTGGAACGGTTGATAAATTTGCAATGCTTCCATGGAATGGAGAAATCGGGAACTTTTTTGCAGTTGAAAACAATAATCGTGCACCGGAACTGATTATTCAGGATGAGTTACATCTTATATCTGGACCTTTAGGAACAATAGTTGGTCTTTACGAGAGTGCAATTGATGCGTTATGCCGGAAGAAAGGAAGCATTACAAAAATTGTTGCATCTACGGCAACGATACGACGTGCAGTAGAGCAGTGTGCTGCACTGTATGATCGTGATGTCCGTCAGTTTCCACATCCAGCACTTGATGCAGAAGATTCATTTTTCGCCCGAGAATCCAAAATAGATTACGCGAATGGAATATATGGAAGAAAATATATCGGGCTTATGCCGTCAGGAAAGACAAAGGCCATGATGGAGATCCGATCAATTGCTGCGTTGCTTCAAAAAGCAAAAGATATGGATATTCCAGATGATATACGGGATAAGTTTTGGACTGTGACGGCATATTATAATAGTCTGAAAGATCTTGGAAAAGCATCAACAATGGTTGATGATGATGTAAAGGATTTTATGAAACGTATGTGTTTTCGATTAAAATCCAGTTCAGATGTAAGAAGCATAGGCACGGCGGATGAGCTTACAAGCCGCTTGACAACAACGGAATTAAACAGGACATTGGACAAACTTGAAAAAATGGAGTATTCAGCAGAGAATATCAAAAACAGAGTATTTCCGGCTAATATTGTGCTTGCAACAAATATGATATCTGTTGGAATAGATGTGGCAAGATTAAATGTTATGTTGCTTGTCGGACAGCCAAAACTTACGAGTGAATATATTCAGGCATCAAGCCGTGTCGGCAGAGAATATCCCGGAATGGCATTTGTGATGTATGATGGTGGTAAAAGCAGGGACAGATCACATTATGAACAGTTTCGTCCGTACCATGAATCTTTTTATAAATATGTTGAACCGACAGGAGCTACACCTTTTTCTGAGCCTGCAAGGAAAAGAGCACTGCATGCCGTATTGATTGCATATCTCAGGCTTTCTGATCCGTCATTGAGATTGGACAATTTTGCGGTTAATTTCCGCAAGGATAAATATCAGAAAGAGATAGATGAAATAACAGATTTCATTGTTGGAAGATGTAAAAGTGTTAATCATAGGGTTAATCCATATATGGAGGATGATTCGGAACTTGTACGTCAGGAAATAGAGGAAATTTTTGAAAAGTGGCAGAGCCTTTCTGATGAATCGAATGGAACATTTTTCTATGGGGATAAATTTATGGTAAAAAATCCTGACGGACCTGGAGAACGTCTGCTGAAAATATTTGGAACATATAGGGACGATCCGGCCTTTGAAACCATGACTTCCATGAGAAATGTAGATGTTATGGTTCCGGGAAGTATTATAGAATGGAATGAGGATAAATAGATATGAGTGATAAATCAGTGGAAAAAGTACGGCTTAATGCAATTTCTCATTCAGTGCGGGCATCGCAGGCAGTTCTTCAGTATGGTGTTGGGGCAATGGTTGATTTTCCGTCGCAGACGCTTATGACAGCAGCACCAGAGTATTGGGAAAATGAAGTAATAAAGATTCACGATGAACGTCTTGAAAAAGCATTAGGCGTTAGTTATTTTGGAATGCCTGCTGGTGGAAAAGGACGCGACGGTATAGCATATGCACGTTTCCCAGAATGGTATTTCTGCCCTAAATGTAGAAAGTTTCAGCCGCTTTCCAAATGGATTCAGGAATATAATAAGGTTGCCAAGGAAAACGAGAAGGTTAATAATAAAAACATGACCAGACGTTTGCTATGTCCGACACATCGGATAGAACTTGTCGTAGCAAGAATAATAACTGTGTGCAGTCATGGACACATTGACGATTTTCCATGGGTAAAATGGGTTCATGCTAAATGTTTTGGCGGTCCAAAAGATATTTGTAACAATCCGCAGTTAGAATTTTCAACAAATCCTGTTTCGTCAGAAGGTTTGGAAGGTTTAAGGGTAAAATGTAAAACATGTGGAGCAAGTGCAACTTTATCTGGAGCTTTTAATGAGGGGGAATTTGAGAAGATTGATGAAAAGTATCCGGGAAAATATGATTTTACATGCCGTGGAAGACATCCATGGAAGCATGAAAAATGTGATTGTGGATTATATCCAAAGGTACTTCAGCGTGGTAGTTCTTCCGTTTACTTTCCTGTAACGGCCAGTTCTCTGGTTATTCCACCGTATTCGAATATGCTTAATACGATGATTGATGAAAGTAGCATATACGATGAGTTTCGAAATAAGATTGAGGCAATGCGGAGTATGGAAGGGGTTCCGGCAGAGACAATCGAAATAAATATTAATAATATTGTGAACGTGTACTCAGAGAAAATTGCTATTAATATAGGCGTTAATATTGAACCGGTTAGAGAAATACTCAAACGTAGAATGAATAATACCTCTGAAAGAAATTTCGATACATCAAGTATTTCTTACAGAGCGGCAGAATTTGATGCATTATCTGGTAGGGCAGCTGTGAGTGGAACGCAATATGATGACTTTAAGAGGATTGCAACAGATATTTCTTTATATAATATTCCATTTGTAAAAGAAATATCTCTGATAGAAAAAATTCGTGAAGTGCAGGTGTTGCTTGGCTTTTCACGTATTGAACCTTTTCCTGCATCCATGATAGAGTCACATTCCTCAAATTTTGTTCCGGTAAAGGAGAAAGATACAAAATGGTATCCAGGATACAATGTTTATGGTGAAGGGATATTCATTGAATTTGATGAAGATGCAATTAACAGATGGCGGTCTGGTAATGTAATACTGGAAAAAAGAGTAAAAACGCTTCAGGATAATTATAATAATTCGTTCCTTGGAAGGCAGAATCCACGGAAGATATCCGGTAAGTTCCTTTTACTGCATACTATTTCTCATCTGCTTATAAAGCAGTTAAGTTTTGAATGTGGATATAATATATCTTCCTTAAAAGAAAGAATTTACTGTGGTGAGGAAGCAGATGGGAAAGAGATGGCAGCAATTCTGATATACACTGCAAGTGGAGATTCGGAAGGTACATTGGGTGGTCTGGTGAGACAGGGACATCATGACACTTTTCCGGGAATTTATAAAAAGGCTATCGAATCTGCAGTTAGCTGTTCAAATGATCCAGTTTGTACCATGAGTAGTGGACAGGGACGCGATTCTCTTAATCTTGCGGCCTGCTATTCGTGCGCACTGTTACCGGAAACGTGTTGTGAAGAGTTTAATGTATTCCTTGATAGGGGAGTTGTTGTTGGAACATATGAGTATCAGAAACTTGGATTCTTTTATGAACAGTTATATGGAGATAAAAAATGGAAAAATATAATAGTATCTGAAAAATCTAGTCAGGCAGAGTCTGTTAATTCAAACACAGGATCTGTATATGTGATTAGTAGCATAGAACTAAGTTTGGAAACACCAGAAAGTATAATCAGAGATATCAGGCAGTTTGCAGATACGGATGGTGAAAAGAAATTTGCAGACTTTTTGCAAGAGAATATGGTGCTTGAAGGTAAAAAAATGCCGCTTGGAAATGTCAGATTTGGAGTTACGGGGAAATCAGAAGAATGGAACTGCGATTATTATTGGGAAAATAGTAATGTTATGTATTTTTCATCGGATCAGAAATCGGATATGAAAGCTGCAGAAAAATCAGGAATCAGATGCATTTATGGTCCTGACGGTTGTACAAATACTACAAGGAAATTATTAGGAGAGCTTATCTGATGGCAGTTATGATTCCGGAAAAACCGAATATTTTTCATGAGAGCAGCTTGGAAGATGTTATGTTTAAGGCATTGGAAAAGCTGCCTGAAGAATATTATGTTTTTCATTCGTTCAGGATTACAAAAATTGTATCCCATACAATTCATGAGAGTGAGACAGACTTTATCATTTTTCATGCTAAGAAAGGGATTCTTTGCCTTGAAGCAAAAGCAGGTGCTGTTTCTTATCAGGATGGTCGATGGCTATATGGAAACGGACAGGCAATGAATAACGGGGGTCCGTTTAATCAGGCTTCGGCTAATAAATGGAAATTAATGCAATATATTGCAGAGAGTCCGATAGGCTATATTAATGAACGCCTGAAATATATACATGGAGTGTGGTTTCCTTCTCTGACGGAGAATAAACTAGATAATATACAGATGCCACCAGAGGGAGACCGTTCACTGGTTATTGGGATGGAAGCACTAGAAGATCCTAAAAAATATATAGATTCACTTTTTTCATTAGCGATACAGACAGGAACAGTAACTGAACTTACACCTATGGAAGTGCAAAAGTTAATAAAGACAGTATTATGTCCAAAATTTAATATATTTCCACCATCAGATTTTGATGTTGAATTGAAGCATATGCTTTTTCATAGGATGCTAAATGAGCAGTCAGCATTGTTGGATTTTTTGGATGAGCAGAAAATGGCTGTTATTAACGGGGCGGCAGGAACAGGGAAAACACTTATTGCTGTAGAAAAAGCCCGTAGACATGCGGAAGATGGAGAAAAAGTTCTTTTTCTATGTTTTAATGTGGCGTTGAGAAATTATCTTGAAGAAAAATATGTTAATGGAAATATTGCATATATGACAATATCAGCTTTTTCATGTATGTTGTGTGACACAGATGAACCAGATTATTACAGAACAGTTGAAAAACTAAAAGATTATATTGCGTTTGGCGGGTTCCCATATGATCATGTGATAATTGACGAAGGACAGGATTTTGGTCGGGAAGCAATAGAAGAATCACAGATATTGAAACTGCTTCATAAAATAATTGCTTCCAGGACAAATGAAAAAGCTTCATTTTATGTGTTTTATGATCGATTACAGATGGTACAGTCAGAAAAACTTCCTGCTTTTATCAGTGACTGTGAATGTAGACTGACGTTACATAACAACTGCCGCAATACAAAAAATATTTTTAGAACATCAACCGAATTATTACCTGTATCTGGATTGAAACTATGGGAGAATGGAATAGCAGGTAAAATTCCGAGAATGCATTATTGCACGCAACGCAGTGTATGTCTGAATGTTCTTGATGAGGTTATACGTGAATGCCATGAAAATAATATACATGATATTGTGATTTTAACATTGAAAACCGAACGGAATAGTATACTGACAGATTATGTAGTGAACCAGAAATATAGGGAATGCTATTTTACCTCATGCAGAAAGTTCAAGGGATTGGAAGCAGATGCTGTCATATTAGTAGATTTTTCGGAAAAATCATTATTGGATGATATACAATTATTTTATGTTGGGGCGTCACGTGCAAGAATTCAGTTAGAAATTATTACAGATATAGATAATGATTCCAGTCGTGCAGTTTTCGAAAAATTAACGGGGGAGAAGGCTGGAAGAAGAGTAATGCGTGATTTAGCATCGCGAATAGCTGCAATTGCAGTAGTTCATTAAGAAAGTAGTAACTTAAAAAATGAAAAAAGGATACAGTCATGATTATTTGGATTGATGGAGTTAATGGTGTTGGTAAATCGCATATTGCATCGGAATTGGAAAAAAAGTTACCGTTCAAAAATGTAGAGCATGTAGATTCAGATATATATTGGATTGAATACTTAAAAAAGAATCGGTTACAAGCAATACAAACGGGATTTAACTCATACAATAATAAATCTTATCTATGTGAGTTGAGAACTATGCTGGAAAATATGTGTGAGGAAGAAAAAATACCTATTGTGTCCATGTCATTAGTAACAGATGAGTGTGGAAAGGAATTATTGAAATATTTCTGTTTAAAGAATATTTTGGAAATACACATAATTCTGGAAGCAGAAACAGATGAAATTTTATCCAGAATAGAATCTGATACAATTCGCAATAAATCAGATAGATTAGAACAACGGAATAATATTGGCTGGCAAAAGAATTATTTAGAATCAAGATATAGTGACGCAATACGAATATCTACGAGCCAAAAGCCACAACAGCGTGTAGTTGATGAAATTGTTTCATTTTTGAAAGGAGCGTTGCGTGGGTAATCAATATTATTTGATGCATAAAAACATTAGGTGCAGTATGGCAGAATTAGATAACATTTTAGGAGACATACTGAATTATGAAGATTATTCTACTGGGGTATCTCCTTTAAAACCCCAAAATCGATTTTTAGGTAAAACGAAAAATTTTGAACATTAAGCGGATGCTTGCTGTGATGCAAGCATCTGCTTTTTTGATCGAAAATGAGCATTTACTGTAATTACATTATTTAGCTGTATACTTTTTGTAGTCGTCAACAGAGATATTTGCGATTTCGCATGCTTCTTCTAATGAGACATGGAATTTCCGAATCATATTTTGTACTATTTCGACTGCTTTGCTTAATCTGCCTCTTTCCTCGATAACATCGGCTGCTCGACTCATAGCTTAGTTCCCTCCTTCAATAACATTTGCTGCGTTACACCATTTTTCATCTACATAATATCCAATGGCTTCTCTTCCCAGATTCGTAACTATCAGACTTGTTGCGGCAAAAAACGCAAGTGATTCTTTACATTCGGGTAAAATCAAACTTCCGTCATTGTCATCAAGTGAATGAAAAGCCTAATCGGGACTGTAAAATAAGTCTCTGTGAATGATGTTTACTTCGGCAGTTTAATTGATGCTTTTCGAACGTCATCCATAGTGTTGCCAATAATAAATTTTTCTTTTTCCTTATCTGACAGCTCAACAACTGACTTTCCAATAGAGCGTGCGTACTTAATCAGACCTCTATAGTCGATGTTGAATTTGGGGATTTCATCGCGGCTATATGGATGAGTGTTAGATAAATTCATCTGTCCAATCATAGTTATACACCTCCTGTATTTTTGAACTCTCTTCTTCAGGGATAAAAATTTGATATGGATGAAGCATATTCTTCTTTTTTTATACTATCATGCCGAGTGTTCCACCGCAAGAATTATATGGCAGTTTTTAATTAGAAGAAATAGAGTAAGAATTTTTGAATATTGAATGTTCCGAACAAATGTGCTATTATGAAGCAATATGAAAGAAAGTGTCAGCTAGTTAATAGAACAGAGGCTTTCAAAGATAAGTTTTTATTGGTTATGTAGATGAATCTCAGCCTTTCCTGTGGTATTAGGAAAGGCTGATTTCCTATGGTATCAGGAGAAGTGAAAGTGCAGGTACAGTCTAGGAAAATAAATAACAAAAATTCAACAGTTGTAAAAAGAAGCCACTGCGCTATACAATATGCTTTAAGACAGATAAAAAAATCTCCTGTTGCGGTGACTAAGTTGATATTGTTCGGAAGCTGTGCAAGGCGGCAGCAAGCATTCTCAAGTGATGTGGATTTGTTGCTTGAAGTATCAGAGAATATTCCCGAAGATTTTCGGACGGAACTTGTCAAGCTAAGGAGCATGGTAACACCCGTTGATGCAGATGCACCAGAAGTTGATCTGAGAATTGTTATAGGTAATGCATGGGAGAAAAATCCGATGCTATATTATAAAAATATAAGAAGAGACGGTATTGATATATGGAATTAGGATGAAACGGAGGATTTTGATGGATAATGCACTTGTTCGGATCATGGGAATCCGTATTACAAATTTGAAGAATGTCTCATCCGGAGAAATCTCTTTTACCAATGATCAGGAAAACAGCAATGCCAATATGCTAGGTCTTTTTGGACAGAATGGATCTGGAAAGACAGTGCTGATTGATGCACTGGAAATATTGAAGTATGTGCTTAGCGGAAAAAGTGTTCCAAGCAGATATGTGGATTATATAAGCGTAGATACTGAATATGCACATCTGACATTCGAGTTCCTGATATAATTTGAGAATAAGAAAATAGAGGCTTTTTATGAATTCTCATTAGGAAAAGAGCAAAACTCATCAGATGGAAGTTACAGAATCAACATCTTTGATGAGATCATTAAATGCTCGATTTTATCAGGTAAAAATACGAAAATTGAAGAATTAATAAATACCTGCAATTCAGGTACATTTGCTCCAATAGAAAAGAAGCAGCTTTTGACTGGAAATGCAAAAGACATAGATGTAGATTTGATGGTTGCCAGAAAACTGACAAATGTTGAATCGAGATCTTTTGTTTTTTCTGATCAGTTATTTGAAATCATAGAGAAAAATAGCAAGAATGCAAATGATAAAGTCCAGTATGAATATTATAAAAAAGTCATATATCAGTTAGCGGACTTCGGTAAATATTCTTTATTTGTTATCAATGCAGCTACATCTGGGTTCATCAATATTAATGCTCAACCAGGTTCGGTTCAATGTAGCAGTTGGGACAATTATGATTCCGATGGAAGAAACTGCCCTTCTGCCAAAAGAAGATTTTATGTATGTATCGAAAACAATAGAAAACATGAATATAGTGCTGCAACAGCTCATTCCGGGATTAACCATAAGCATCAAAGAACTTGGCACTCAGTTGATGAAAAATGGGACAATAGGATATGAAATTCAGTTGATGAGCTGCAAAAACAGCAAGGAGATTCCATTAAAATATGAATCTGAAGGAATCAAAAAGATTATCTCCGTATTGCCGATGTTAATTGCTGTTTATGATCAGGCAGCAATCGCCGTTGCCATAGATGATCTGGATGCCAATATTTTTGAATATCTCCTCGGTGAATTGCTCTGGCTCATTTCAGAAAGAGGAAAAGGCCAGCTCATATTTACTTCTCACAATTTGAGAGTGCTTGAAACGGTAGACAAGCAGTTCTTGACTTTTACGACTACAAATCTGGATCACCGATATATACGTCTGAAAAATGCAAAAAGAAGTAATAATGTACGGGATATGTATTATCAGGAGATTATGCTTGGTGATGAAAGTGAAGAGCTCTATGAGAAAACGAAAAATACTGAAATATCTCTGGCGTTCAGAGTAGCCGGCAGATATAAAGATGTATCGATGTAGAAGGTAAAAACAGGAGAGATGATAAGTATGACATTAAAGAATGCATACACAGGAACAGTGTTACAGATATATGACAATAGATATGGGAAACCTTATTCTAGCAGTGACTGGCGTAGTGAATATGTTGGAAAAGATGGATTATTTTTATATTATGCATCAGATACAGCACCTGGAAAAGGGTATGTGTTTTTCTTTACGGCTCGTCCATCTGGAAAATATCTTAGGACAGCTCGCGGTGTTGTTGATATTAATGGGGATGAAATTATAGTTACAACAAAAAATAGTCGTTATCTCTTCAAAATGGATGATTCGCTGTTTTCGGATATGGAGATTGAGTATTTGATTAGAAATGCTGAACTGTATTTTGGATCTAAGATACGATGAAAATGGGAGATAGAATATATGATAATCAAACAGGCATACATTGGAATACTTGATACGGCATCCGATAGTGAAGGAAATATGTATGATGATTGGCGATATTCCTATATTGGAAAACCCGGCGTAATAGCAATATGCGAAGCTGATTCGGCAGATCAAGCAGGAAATAGCTGGATATGCTTCTTCCCGCCGGAACCACTGGGATCCTATTTAAAAACATCCTATGGTGATATTCAGAAAACAGCAGATACCCTTTCCATAGAGACCGGAAGCAGTCAGTATTCTTTTTGCATAGATAATGATTGTTTGTCCGATGGGCTGAAAGAAATCTGGAAGAAAAATATGCAGCGAGTATTTCTGGAAATACTGGATCAGATAGAAAAAATATTATAAAACAGAGTGCCGCAAAATTAGTAAGTATAGATTTTGCGGCACTTTGCTGTTAAAAGACAGCACCGAGTGCTGCCTTGGATCAGATGTAAAATTATTTGTCTGAATATTTTTTGTAATCGTCAACGGTGATATTGGCTATTTCACATGCTTCATTTAAAGAAATATTGAATTTCTTTATCATGTTATTTACTACGGAAACTGTATATTTCGTTGTTGCTATTTCCAATCCTCTTGCGAATCCGCGTGCCTCAATAGCGTCTGCTGCTTTACTGCTCATATTGGTATTCCTCCTTTAAATAATTGTTGTATTATAACATTTTATATTCTGAATTTTTTAATATCTTCCTCAGAGAGATCTTTTATTGCGACACCATGTTTCTTGGCATATCTGGAAAACTCAAGAAGATTGACATGGCAGTTAGGTGCGTTTTTATAGGGATCTGGTGGCTCAAAATATGAGTCTGGTTTTTCTGATTTCACATCCATATTCATTTCCTCCTGATAAAAAATTAATTTTTCAAGTATGGCAAAAATTCTTTTGCTAAATCCATTGGTTTATACTGGCCGAAATTCCCCATATATGGGGTGAGAATATCCGGATTGATATCAAGTTCCATGGCTATGGAATCTCGGGTGGCATGACCGTCTCTCAAAAGCTCTATAGCCATGATTAACCGTCCGATATTAATTAAATCATTTTCATTATACATAGTTTAGCTCATCCTTTCTTAAAGAGTCAACTATATTAATACAAAGTCAACTAACATGATACTTCATCAGTATAAATGATTGGTAAAATAATTACAATAAAATATTAAAATAGTAGATTTTGTAAAAGAATAGTTGACTTTGATGAGGATATAAAAAATGGTAACAGAGTACAGAATTGGGGAAAGAATAAAGGAACTTCGAAAAAAGAATGGATGGACACAGGAACAGGTTGCTGACAAGATTGGTGTTACAAAATCTGTAGTATCATTTTATGAACGTAATAACCGTACACCGTCACCAGAGATGCTTGTAAAATTTGCTCAGTTATATGATGTATCGGCAGATTACCTGCTAGGCATTGCAAAAGTAGATGATGATCATCTGGATGTAACTGGACTTTCCAAGACTGAAAAACATGCATTACAGAGTATTGTAGATGCCCTTCGCAAAAAGAGTAATTAATAACTGATCGAAGATGCAATCAGAAAGAAAAACCACCTATTGATAGTTGATATTTGAAAGTGTGGAAAAATAAGACTTTTGGGTTCTCTTAAAAACCACTTATTGATAGTTTTATATTATGGATATTAGCCGCTCAATGAAAAAGAGCGGCACTTTTTATTTTTGGGGGATAAATTACTTTTATTTTGGGTTGTAATTTAGGCAGAAAGATTATAGAATAGAACATATATTCGATTAAAAGGGAGGCAGGGGAACTATGGAAGAATTAGAAGCTGTAAAATTAGATATTCTGGAAGCTGGACGCAAGCATGGTCTGAGAGAAATATTATTACAGTCGATTGCTAAACTATTGGAAAAAGGAAAATCAAAAGAGGAAATTTGTGAGCTGCTGGATGTGTCTGAAAAAGATGTGGATAAAGCAAAAAAGTGGCAGAGGTTGTTGATCAGCAGCGAAAAGAATGGAAATAAAATATTGCATGCAGATATGACTGTTATGACGTTTGAGATGTATATGGAGTTGGATAAGCGTCCTGATCCAGTGGTTTCGGAAAACGAGGAATTAGAAAAAATGATGAAGGACCGGATGCTTCATACTATTACAATGTTGCGAAAACGGACGGATTTGTCAACAGAGGATGCATGTTATCTGGCAAATCTTTACCTGGTAGAATATGTATTCGAAGATCTGGATCAGGTAGAAGAGGATTGCATGGAGAGATGGATTGATGAGAAAAATTTAGAGCCCGCAGAAGAAGGAAAAATCAATTTAGCGCGAATCATATCACAGGTTGTAGCGCACGAGCCGATTCAGACAGCAATTTTGTGTAAGGATCTTTTTGGATGGGAGCTGCAGGATGCACTTTATGCCTGTGATGTAACTGAGAAGGAATGGGAAAGATATTTGATCGGCACGAAGGTACCATGGGAGTATGTTTAGGAGTTAGAGTATGCGACAGAAAATAATATTTAAAATCAACAATCAAAATCTGTATGAAGATTTGGTTTTAATCGACGATATTTATCCTATATTATTTACATGCGTTGATGATTTGGAAAATACATACCTCTGCTCCTGTTATTTTGCAGACCCTTCAAAAACACTCTGGCTTGCAATCAAAACAGAACCAGAGAGAGTGATCAATCTTTTGAACAATAAAGTAACAATCCGCGAACTGTTCGAGTCTGATGAATTATGGGAGATCTGTAAGTCAAAAAACGAGGAGATACAGGTAAAACGAATAGAAGATTGTAAAAACTTTGATGAAAATGCTTTTCCGGCAGAAGGTGAGTACATGGATGCAGATACTGGGGAGTTTGAGGAAGAGATAGCTATTTTGAAGAAAAGGATCTGATGAGAGTTTTGGGATAAAAAACTATAATTGAGGTGAAATAATGCCAGTTACTAAAGAATTTAAAACGATAGCTGAACAAATAGCAATACTTGATTCTAGGCATTTAAAATTCAAGGACAAAAAGAAAGCAGCAGAATTGCTTAGTAAATACAATTATTTTGATTTGATAAACGGATTTGAATCAATGTTGTTGAATCATAATGCACCAGATAAAGAATATAAGAATGTGTATTTTGAGGACTTTAAGGACTTATTTTTCTTTGACATGAAATTGAAAAAATATACATTGGCAAAGATTTTTGATATTGAATCAAGATTAAGAACTTCAATAGCATATAATTTTTCAGCGACATATTGCCAAACTACTGCGGATACCATGAATTATCTTGATCCAGCATATTATCAGGCACCACCATCTACAGATAAAAATTTGACTAACACGTTCAAGAAATTTGATTTGTTTAGGACAACACAGTATTGGCCAAATGGCAAGGTAAAAAAAAGATCATTTATAGATGATTTAAAACGTGAAAAGGACTATGTAGGACAATATACAAATCCTCCGTTTTGGGTGACAATAAAGGCATTACCATTGGGAAGTTTGTACTATACATATGTGTTTTTGAATAATACAGTAAAAGAAAAAGTGCTCAGAGATTTTGGAATGGAACTAGCTGATTCGGCAGCATTTGAGCAAGCATTATTTATTCTTAAAGAAATGAGAAATCAATGTGCACATTTGGAACTTATCACCCGCTTTAAAGTAAAAGGAAAGCGGCCATTAAATTATTTCAATGATATTAAGGCAAAGGCCGGATTGGCTCGAAGAGATTTGTTTTATATAGATGTTTTGAAGATATTTAAACTTTTTGGTGGTATTACCGATATAAAAAGAGAGATAGCATGGTTTTACTTCCGATTAACGATTAAGGGAAGAAAGAAGATTGCTGATAAAGCTATATCAAAAATGGGACGAAAAAAGCTGTCTGTATGGATGAAAATTTAAAAAAATCTTTGGACATATTGCATTTTTTCCTCTATTGTGTATAATAATAGTACGGTAAAGCTAGCAATGAGAGCTAGTAGCCATGCATTTGGCGTAAGAGTATCTGCAGAAATGTGGGTGCTCTTATTTTTTATTACAATCTTTAGTAGTAAGAAATTCTATTTTATGACTATCTGGCTATTTTGAGTGTTGAATATCCAATATCCATTTTGAGGCCATCTGAATGTATAACATTTTGATGCTTTTTCAGATACAAAGGTTATGGCACCTGACACCTTGGACTTTTCATGCTATAATTGTCTTAAATTGAATAACAGTTGCGTAAAGGAGGGACAACTATATGTGTATTGAAGATTTTTTGAAAAGTCTTGAATTGCCTAAAAAATATTATGATAGCAATTTTGATATTTCAGAAAAATATGCTGAAGAGGCAAATATATTTATCGAAGGTCTTAAAAAGATAGATGTTGTGGAGTTTAGCAGTGCAGAAAAACAAGAAAAAATAGTAGATAAATTTAATTTATTGATTCAAAATGCAGAGAAGAGTGTTCACAAAGTATTAGAAATTTTTAAGTATTATGAGGGAGCGGATTTAAAAAGTGCGCAGGACGAATTTGATGCGTTGATGGATTCATTATCTAATGTAATGTTTGTTTCATCAATAGATGATTGGTGCAAAATCGAAACAGCAAAAGGAGATATCTGGACTCAATTTAGAATTACGAGTGGACGAAAATTTTATCGTGTGAGAGGTATATCTGAAAAGAGAACGGATATTGAAAACAATCCAGATGAACTTTTTCACATTCCTTTAACTAAAAAGGCATTAACAAACAATGAGCGGTTCAGTTTGGCTGGATTCCCAAGTTTGTATTTGGCATCTATGTTGCCCTTAGCTTGGCAAGAATCTGGCTATCCTCAGAGATACTATTATTCAGAGTACCAGTATCTAAAGATGGAAAATGAGGATAGAGAAATAGAGAATGAATTAAGATTTATTGCATTATATTCGCCGCTAGAGATAAGAAATTGGGGTGTTGCTGAAAAACATAATGATTTTGATTTGTGGATACAGGTTATTTATAATGAATTGATGATGTATCCGCTTGTTTTAGCATGTTCATTTGTGAATCACAGTGGAAAGGGTGCATATAAACAAGAATATATTATTCCACAGATGTTAATGCAATGGGTTCTGCGGAATAATCAGATAATTCAAGGAATATCATATTTTACTTGTGTAGACATTAGTATGATGCAAGGTGAGTATTGTGCATATAATGTTGTGATTCCGGCTTTGAAACCGTATGATGAAAAGAAATACAGTCAAAGATTAAGAGACGAATTTAACTGGTCTATGCCGGAATATTTTGAAGTCCCATTATTCGAATCTAATGAAAATAGTGAAGACAAGAAAAAATTATATGATTTTATTTGTAAAATAAGAAATTTGACCAAACTTGGTTTGCCAGAATCAATGCGGGGTTATTTAGACGATATTGAGTGTACTTGTATATGCCTATATCATTTAATGATTTCTGGTAATGATTCTGATATGCAGATGATAATTCATATTTTAAATCTGATTAATAAATGCCATCATCATCTTGAATCACAGTCAGTTGAAAAAATTATTGAAGATAGTAGGGAAACTAATCTTTTCTTATCAGAGGATGAGTTTGAACAGGCATGTGTTCAGCTAAAAGACATATCAACGAATTTTCTTTCTGATGATATAAAGGCTAATAATATTGGTGCCGTTATTAATAGATACAGAAATACTGTATGGAATGATTTTCATCATGAATCTTTTATTGACATTGGCTATAGAAATAAAGAGTGTTTTTGTGATGTAGAAAAATGGTGCCATGAACATCATTTATTGTATACTAAACATGTTATTTCAGATAAGGATGCTAAAGAATTAGGTAAATCAATTGACGAAATAATTACGCCATTGGTTCAGAGACGAAATAATATAAGCATATATGATACGGTTGAATACAAACCTGTTGATTATATTCAAGAGGGATTTGATCCGATAACACATGGATTGAAATTAATTGATTCATAAAATTATAAGTGGCCTGTACGGTGGCAGATTGCCTGACAGGTCGCTTTTTGAACGTCTTGACAATAGGACAATTGTCGAAAATATATGCCGGTCAGAAAGGGCATATCCAAATCAGAGTGTATCAGGATTTTGAGACGCTGAAAGTAAATGAGATGGAAAAATGCTTGTGGGTATCAATTAAAAATGCAATGGCAGAATTGGAAGATTGGTTATCTGATCCAAGTGAACTGGGAAAGAAACCGGCGAAGATAGAATATACAAATGCATTTGTAGATGAGGATGGTATAAACTGTTTGATTTTCAAGTATAAAAAGAATGTATTGGGGAAATTGATGATGCCAAAAGAATACTGGAAATGTTGAAGAACTATTGGAAAGAGATGGCGAAAAATTAGTAAAACAGAGAGAGGGAACATGATGAACAGGATTCCAGCATTTTATATATTTTTTTGTATATTGGCAGTCTGTTCCGTACTGATTATTGTCATGCGTTGGAAAAGATATATGAAATATTCTAATGGAACATATAAAAATGCGGGACAGGATTTGATATTTCGGACGGAACTGCCGCGAGATGAAATAGTTCGGAGATTGAAAGTACATGATGTAAATGACACGTTGGATTATGATTTTTATGAAAAAAGTGGTGAGTATTTTATTAATGTAAAAGGCGTAAAACGACTTGCGTTTAATGGAATATTGACTGCAGATTTCAAAGTTGATTTTTTCGAAAACACACAAAAGTATATTATTATCCATCAGTGCAATAATTTTCAAATACTATATGCATCAGGATATGAGGCAGAAATATTTGAGTTTATGGTAAAAAAATTAAATTGTATTCCTCAAGAAAAGATAAATGGGTAAATAAAAATGAAAAGATATAAAAAAATAATAATACTTGCAGTTGGAAATCTGTTGGTGCTATCAGCGTGATCCAAACAACCAGACTTTGATGCCAAATCCTACGTCCAAAGTTCTCTTGATGCATACTATCATGGAGATTATAAAGATTATGCAAATCTGTTAGAAATCTCGGAAAAAGATGCCAAGAAAGAAATCGAAGAGGATTTTAATGAGAGTATCCAACAGCAATTTGATGATTCCGATAACATTACGGACAAAGGAATTGCTGATTATGCGAAAAAACTGGAAGAAGTAAAGAAACTGGCAAAATACAGGATGTGAAAGAAAAGGATGGAGTCTATACAGTAAGTGTACAAGTTGAACCATCCAATGTATTTCAGATTTTCTAATTCTCATGGAAATAATTTTCAAACATAAAGAGAATTAGAAAAGAAGTCTATTAAACATACATTGGAAAAGTTTGCTTCAAATGAGAATGTTGAAAAGTTAAGTAATTATATGTTTCAACATTGGGTAAAAACACCTATTTTTGAGGAATCTAAGGAGTTTTTTGAAATTAGTCCATTGCCTAAGTCATAACCACCACTTCAAGTGGTGGTTTGTTTTTGACCCTATAAGGGCCCTATGCCTGCACGCCTAAAAGGCGGATGCCTCAAGCATTCATACCGGCTTGCCTCTGAAAAGAGAGCGTTTCAAGTTTTGTGTAAACAGAAAAAACTGATATAAGATATGTCATTAGTTATCGAGGACAGAACCTGTTTTTCAGGGTTCTGTCCTTGTTTGTATTATAATGCAGTTTTAAGGCATGTCAAGCAGGACTGGCTGTGCCAGCCCTGCCTAGCATGCATTCTGCTTATAACCTTTCCAATCTTTCTTCGAAGAAAATTTCCAGCTGAGAATGGATCTGTCCCCAATCCTGACGGTGTCCCGTCCATTTCTTGGTGATATCTATCATGGCCAGATACAGCATTTTCAAGAGACTGTCATCGGATGGAAATACCGTCTTGGATTTGGTGACTTTCCGGAGCTGGCGGTTAAATCCTTCAATCGTGTTCGTGGTATAGATCAGACGTCTGACAGCTTCCG
>ENA-ORTN01001738-ORTN01001738.1-human-gut-metagenome-genome-assembly--contig:-NODE-1738-length-20237-cov-3.946140_pt1 | contig 20237 bp, 20 predicted proteins | sample MGYA00242070_ERZ509189 | MGnify/ENA primary metagenome ERZ509189 (study PRJEB26280, sample SAMEA2338821) | human gut metagenome | biome: human gut; feature: human-associated habitat; material: faeces...
CTCCGCCGCCGCTGCCAGCAGGTAGGCTTTGGTGAAGGCATAGTCCGTGTCGTACAGCGGGTTGGCGCGATCCAGCATGGTCTTGAGCTGGCCGCTGACGCTGTAATAATACACCGGCGTGGCGAACACAAGCACGTCGGCGGCGTGCATTTTTGCGGTTACCTCCACGGCATCGTCCCTGATGACGCAGTGCCCCAGCTTCTGGCAGGCGAGACAGCCCCGGCAGAAGCCGTAGTTCTTTTCCCGGAGATGTACGGTTTCCACCAGATTCCCGGCTTCCAGTGCGCCATTGGCGAAGGCCGCGGCCAGCGTCTCCGAATTGCCGCCCTTGCGTGGGCTGGAGGACAGGATCAGTACCTTTTTATTCATTACAAAACACTCCTTTTTTGATTTGCATAAATTTCCGTTGTTCAAATCCCCGTTCGGTGCTACAATAATCTGACAACGGTCGAAGGTGGGAAAACCATGACATTTTATGAAAAAATGCGGCTCGTCTGCCTGCGCATCCCCAGAGGGAAAGTCGCGACCTACGGGCAGATCGCCATGCTCTGCGGCAAGCCCAGAAATTCCAGACAGGTGGGCTACGGACTGCGGGAGAATCTGGCCGGGGAGGATATCCCCGCCTTCCGGGTGGTCAACGGCAGGGGTGAGCTGAGCGGGGCGCAGCACTTTGTCATTTCCGATTTGCAGCGCGCGCTTCTGGCGGAGGACGGCGTTCCCACATACTGGAACGGTCACTGCTGGTGCGTGGATTTGAAAAAATACGGCTGGGAAACGTCCCAGGCCGACGCGGCGGCCTTTGAAAAAGCGTTTGCGACCCCGGAAGATCATTTGGATTTGGGCTTGTAGTCCTTCATTTCCGGGATCGCCCCACCGGACACCGCCCACAGGTACAGGCTTGCCACGCTGCAATAGGGGCTGAACCGGCGGCGGTACTTTTCAAACAGCTTGCGGTCAATTTTGCGGTGGTGGTAGACCATCCGCAGACCGCGCTGGATGGCAAGGTCGTCGTAGCTGAAAATGTTGGGCCGCTGCATACAGAACAGCAAAATCATCTCCGCCGTCCAAACACCGATGCCCTTCAGGGCGCTCAATTCGCGGATGGCGTCCTCGTCGCTTTTCTGCCGGATGCCCTCCGGATCGAACGCACCGCTGTGGACGCGCTCGGCAAAATCGGTGATGTACTCCGCTTTGCGAAAGGTCATGCCCAGCGCCTGCAATTTGGGAACACCGGCAGCCAGGATCGTCTCGGCGTTCACGGTGCCCAGTGCGTCCTGCATCCGCTGCCAGATCGTGGCCTGCGCCTTCGTCGAGATCTGTTGGCCGATGATGTGATGCACCACCGCCGAAAACAAATCGGTATCGACGACGCGGTCCACATGCCCGATTTTGTCGATGACCTCACACAGCCGCTTATCCCTGGCGCGCAGGCAGGCAAGCTCGGCTTCCCCGTAGGCAAAAAACATCGGCGCTCACTCCTTTACGGCGTCGGGCAGTACGTCGCCCAGCGCCAGCACGGCATTGCGCACGCATTCGGGGCAGGGGCAGAGCGGCACGCCGGTGGCAGCGCCCTTCAGCTCCTTGCAGATAGTCGCGCCGCACCGCTGCTCAAAGCTCCGAACCAGTGCGCGTGCCACAGCGGGCGTGCCGCGGCCCTCCGTCAGGATGCCGGCCACCATCACAGCGCCGATCAGTGCGCCGCAGGTGCTCTCCAGGCAGCCCATACCGGCAGCGTAGCCTGCCGCCAGCATCCGCAGTGTGTCGCCCTCCACGGGCAGCTTGTCCTCAAATACCTTTACAACAGATTGGGTGCAGTTGCACTGCCCGGTGGTTTTTAATTCTGCAGCTGCGGCTGCACGTTCGGTAAGGGTCATGGTGCAAGCCTCCTTGTCAGTGGCAGTGATGCCCGCCGCAGTGGTGCTCGCCGTCGTGGTGGCTGCAGTGAACAGCAGTGGGGTCATGGACGAGCTTTCCGGCCAGCAGCGCCAGCACGGCCTTGTCGGCGTCGCCGCTGACACCGGCGTACAGCCTGATGTTAGCCCCGGCTACGGCAGTCTGCGCGCCCGCGCCGATGCTGCCGCAGATCAGCGTGTCAACGCCGCCGCGCATCAGAAAGGCCGTCACGGCGCTGTGGCCGCTGCCCGCGGTCTCGACGACCTCGGTGTGTAAAATCATGCCGCTCTCGATGGTGTAGAATTTAAACTGCGGTGCATGGCCGAAGTGCGGGAAAACCTGTCCGTTTTGATAGGGGATTGCAATTTTCATGGTAGTGCTCCTTTATCTGTCATTACCCATGATTATAGGGGATTGGCGGGAAAAAGGCAACAGTCTTGGATATTTTGCAAAATACGGATAGAGCTTTGCAGCGGAATGCGGTATAATGATAAAAAGGCTGCGGGCCGTTACGGCCTGCTTTTCAGCCGGTGAGGTGCATATACGATGACATATATTCAGCATTATGACGCCCCGTTGGGCCGTATCCTGCTGGCGGCGGACGAGGTCGGGCTGACCGGGCTGTGGTTCGACGGCGCGAAATATTTTGCCGACGGACTGCCCGCCGAGCATACCGAACGGGAAACGCTTGTCTTTTCCGAGGCCCGGCGCTGGCTGGACCTTTACTTTGCGGGGCGGGAGCCGGGCTTTCTGCCGCCGCTGCACCCGGCTGGCTCGACGTTTCAGCAGGCGGTGTGGGCGCTGCTGCTGCAAATTCCCTACGGGCAGACCGTGACCTACGGTGAACTCGCGCGGCAGCTTGCGGAAAAGCAGGGAAGGCCCCGGATGTCCGCGCAGGCCGTGGGCGGCGCTGTCGGGCATAACAAAATTTCTATTATCATCCCGTGCCATCGCGTGGTCGGCACCGGCGGCAGCCTGACCGGATATGCCGGAGGCATTGACAGAAAGGCAAAGCTGCTGGCGCTGGAGCAGGCCGACATGACCCGCTTTTTTGTGCCCAAAACGGGCACGGCACTGCTATAATTTGTACAGTTGATTACAAAATGTCATACCGTGATAAAGGAAGGCACAAAGTATGAAGCACCGCATTGTGACCGCTGCACAGATGAAGGAGATCGAGCGTGCAGGCAACGCCCACGGCCTGCCCTATCTGCAAATGATGGAAAACGCCGGGCTGGCCGCCTACACCCAGCTGCGGGCGCGCCTTCCGCTGGGCGGGGCGTTGCTCATCGTCTGCGGCAAGGGCAACAACGGCGGAGACGGCCTTGTGATGGCCCGCGCCGCCGCCCAAGATGGCTGGCGCGTGGTCGTCCTGCTGGCCGAGGGCGACCCTAAAACGCCCGATGCCATGACGAACTATGCACGCCTGGCAGACCTGCCGGTCACCAAATGCCGCGATGCGGCAGCGCTGGCAGCACAGCCCTTTGACGCCGTCGTGGATGCTTTGTATGGCACCGGGTTTCACGGCAGCCTTCGCCCGGCCGGGCTGGCTGCCTGTGCGCTGATGAATCGTCAGCGGGAAAGCGGCGCATTCGTGCTGGCCGTCGATCTGCCCAGCGGCATCAACACAAAAAAGCACTTTCCCTTATATTTGCATTGCAAATAAGGGAAAGTGCTTTTGTCTTGCTCACTATGAGGTTACTATCGCAAAGGATACGGTCAACTCCCAATAGCGAAAAGATAATACGGCAGCCTTCACTTTTTCAGCACTACGCACTCATAGGGGCGCAGCGTGTCGGCGGTGTCGGGGTAGTTACCCAGCAGTTTCTCGGCATCGGTCCAGCCTACGGGCAGGGGCTTGGCAATTTCCCGCTCCCGCAGGTTGCAGAGAACCAGCAGCTCCGTCTCGCCGTCGTACCGGCGATAGGCTAACAAATCCGCGTTGTCGGGGTACAAGAACTGGATTTTTCCCGCACTGATGACCGGCATTTTCTTGCGCAGGGCCACCAGCGTTTTGTAAAAGCTGCGGATGGAATCCGGGGCGTCCATTTGGGCAGCGGCGTTGATGGCCTTGTAGTTGTCGGCAATGCCGATCCACGGCGTACCGGTGGTAAACCCGGCGTTCTCGCTCGCGTCCCACTGCATCGGGGTGCGGCTGTCGTCGCGGCTGCGCTGGGCGATAATGTCCAGCGTCTCGGCCTCGGTCTTGCCCTGCTCTCGCAGGATCCTGTAGTAGTTGCGGCTCTCGACGTCGCGGTACTGCTCGATTTTCGTGAAGTGCGGGTTCGTCATGCCCAGCTCCTCACCCTGATAAATGTACGGTGTGCCGCGCATAAAATGGATCGCTGCCGCCAGCATCTCGGCGCTTTCCTTCCAGTAGGTCGTGTCGCTGCCAAAGCGGCTGACCGCACGGGGCTGGTCGTGGTTGCACCAGAACAGCGCATTCCAGCCGCCGTGGGCCTGCATCCCCTCCTGCCATGTCTGGAACAGTTTTTTCAGGGCAAGATGGTCGGCAGGCATCAGTGCCCATTTGTCGCCGTTCTTGTAGTCCACCTTCAGATGATGGAAGTTGAAGCACATGGACAGTTCATGGTTGCCCGCAGCGGTGTAGCCGATGCAGTTTTCCAGCGTGGTGGAGGACATTTCGCCCACCGTCACCATGCCGTCGATGCCGCCTGCCGCCACCAATTCTTTCAGGTATTTGTGGACATTGCGGCCATCGGTGTAGAAGCGACGGCCATCGCCCGCAAAGTCGTCCTCATACACTTCCGGTTTGGAAATCAGATTGACCACATCAAAGCGGACTCCCTTGATTCCCTTCGCCTTCCAGAAACGGAGGATGTCGGCCATTTCTTCCCGCACCGCCGGGTTCTCCCAGTTCAGGTCTGCCTGTGTCACATCGAACAGGTGCAGATACCACTTGCCGAGCCATGGTACATATTCCCACGCAGGGCCGCCGAACTTGGACACCCAGTTTGTGGGCAGATTGTCCGGGGTTCCGTTCTTAAAGATGTAGTAATCCTGATACTTTTTCTCACCGGCCAGTGCCCGCTGGAACCATGCATGCTCGGTGGAGGTGTGGTTGAACACCATGTCCAGCATCAGGCCGATGCCGCGCCTGTCCGCCTCGCGGATAAGCTCCTCCAGATCCTCCATCGTGCCGTAGCGCGGGTCAACGGCACGGTAGTCGGCCACATCATAGCCGTTGTCGCGCTGGGGCGAGGGGAAGAACGGCGTCAGCCAGAGATAGTCAACGCCCAGGTCGGCGAGATAGTCCAGTTTCGCGGTGACGCCCTTCAAATCGCCGAAGCCGTCACCGTTCGAGTCCATGAAGGATTTCGGGTAAATTTGGTAGACAACTTTATCTTTAAAATCATTCATGGTACACACCTCACAAAATCAGGCAACGCCTTTTTTCTTGCCGACGATGACGGTCAGCACAAAGGGGACGACGATGGCAATGACCATGCACAGCGCAAAGCTGAGCATATAGGCGGGCTGGATCGACAAAATACCAGGGATGCCGCCGACACCGATGGCGTTGGCCGTGGTGGAAGTTGCCACACAGACGACCGCTGCGATGGCAGATCCAATCATGCCGCAGATAAACGGGAAGTGGAATTTCAGGTTGACGCCGAACATGGCAGGCTCGGTAACGCCCAGATAGCAGGAGATGCAGGAGGGAACGTTGACTTCCTGAGCGGCAGCATTCTTGCGCTGCAGGTAGATCATGCCCAGCACGGCGGAACCCTGCGCAATGTTGGAAAGGGCGATCATGGGCCACAGCATCGTACCGCCGAAGTCGGCGATCAGCTGCATATCGATGGCGTTGGACATGTGATGCAGACCGGTGATGACCAGCGGGGCATAAACAAAACCGAAGATTGCGCCAAAGACCACGCGGAAGGAGCCGGAAATGCCGGCGTAGACGATGTCAGAAATGAAGGTGCCGATCTTCCAGCCGATGGGGCCAAGGACAGTGTGGGCGATGATGACGGACAGCACCAGCGAGCAGAAGGGCACAACGATCATGGAGATGACCGCCGGGCAGATCTTGCGGAAGAAGCGTTCCAAGTACACCAGCGTGAACGCGGCCAGCATGGCGGGAATGACCTGCGCCTGATAGCCGATCATGTTGATGGTGAAGAAGCCAAAATCCCATTTCGGGATGTCCGCCGCTGCCGTGGACGCGACAGCGTAAGCGTTGAGCAGCTGGCCGGAGACGAGCGTCAGGCCGAGGACGATGCCCAGGCTTTGGGTCGTGCCCATTTTCTTTGTGACAGACCAGCAGATGCAGACCGGCAGCATATGGAAGATGGCTTCGCCAATCAGCCACAGGAAGCTGTCAACGCCGGACCAGAACTGGCTGATGTCGCACAGCGTCTGGGTGCCGTTATTAAAAAAGTAGATGCTGTCAATGCAGTTGCGGAAGCCAAGGATCAAACCGCCGGTGATGATGGCGGGAATCAACGGGGCAAAAATCTCCGCAAGCACGCTCATGACCTTCTGCAATGCGTTCTGGTTCTGCTTGGCCGCGCTCTTGACAGCTTCCTTCGAGACACCGTCAATGCCGGATACCGCAATAAAGTCATTGTAGAAATCGCTGACCGTATTGCCGATGATGACCTGGAACTGACCTGCCTGGGTGAAAGTGCCCTTGGCGGATTTCAGTGCCTCGATCTTGGCAACGTCCGCCTTGGCGGGATCGTTGAGGACAAATCGCATACGCGATACGCAGTGGGATACTGCCGCAATGTTCTCCTTGCCGCCAACGTACTCAAGCAGCAGCCGCGCGTCCTGTTCGTATTTACCCATGATGTTTACCTCCTTTTGCCCGGTAGAGCGGGCATCTTAGAACTTGTTCATACGGGCATCTTCAAACTTGTTCATACAAGTTCTCCTTACAGCCACAGAATACCAGACTTGTTCATACAAGTCAATATGCTTTTGCAAAAAAGCATTGCAGAATGCCTATTTTCGGCACTGCTCACAAGTTGCCCACTTGAAATTTAGCCGAAAAGACGGTATACTAAAGTAAATGTTTGAACAAGTTGCGAGGTACACACCATGCCAAAGGCAAAATATGAGGGCATTTATCACAGCATCAAAAAACGCATCGAGGCGCAGGATTACCCCTATCAATCGCTGCTGCCCAGCGAGAATACCTTAATAGAGGAATACGCCTGCTCCCGCAACACAGTTCGACGCGCATTGGCGGAGCTGGTAGCCGACGGCTATGTGCAGACCATGCAGGGGCGCGGCGTGCGGGTCATCTACCAGCCGGTGGGCAAAACCACCTTTACCATAGGCGGCATCGAGACCTTTCAAGAGACAGCCCGCCGCAACCATCTGCAAGCCATTACCCGTGTCATTCGGTTTGAGACGATCACTGCAACCGAGCAGTTTGCTGCGGAAAGCGGATTTTCTGAGGGCGACGAACTGTGGGCGGTGCAGCGCGTGCGCTATCTGGACGGAAAAGCACTGATTCTGGACATCAACTATTTTTTGAAGGAATTTGTGCCCGGACTGACGGAGGAAATCGCATCCCATTCCATCTATGATTTTATTGAAAATGTGCTCGGAATGCAAATCATCACCAGCAAACGGCGTATCACGGTGGAGCATGCCACCGTCCGGGACGAAAAACTGCTGGATATGGACGGCTATGATTGCGTGGCAGTGGTGGTAAACCAGACCTTCAACTCGGACGGGATGCTGTTCGAGTACACCCAGTCCCGGCATCAGCCGGACTATTTCTGCTTTCAGGACATTGCCACGCGGAAAAAGTGAGCGGCAGACACCCGGCGCAGGGGTATCCACCTGGGATTTTGCGCTGGGCCGGGGCTCCGGCAAAATGGGTTTTAGGGTGTCCCTGAATCAGAATCTGTTTTATCCACAGTCATCATATATCTTCTTTTGGGCCGAGATCCTTCTAGGGATCCGTTTCAAAATGAACTGCAAGCCGCTATAGATCATCTTGAAAAAATCAAAGGTCTTTTATAATCACTTCAACAAGAAACGCTCCTGCCAGTTTTACACCGGCAAGAGCGTTTCTTGTGTTATTCAAAAATATCGGCAAGGGTAAGCAGCTGTACTTCTCCGCGTTCCTGTGCCTGAAGTAGTCCGTCCGTAAATCCGCCTTTCGAGAAAATGTAGTAGTGGTAGTTTGTTCCTTTCCCAAAGACTGCTGCATATTCCCGAATCAGTTCCAGTTCGTCCAAGCCGATTTTTTCATTGCGGTATTTGCAGGAGCCGATGATATAGTCATTGCCCTCAATCGGCGTACCGACAATATTGATCTGGATCTGCTTTTTCTTTTTGGGGTCGGTTCCCCACCACTGCCCGATCTCACTCAACTCGATAGGAAGATCATTCGCATAATAGAGCAAGTAGTCTTGGCACATCTTCTCAAAAATCAGACCCATATAGTCTGGAAAATACTGCTTCACCGCATGGGGATAGGTCTTTGCGATCCGCCCCGAATCAATGGCACTTGCATTGACCGGCACAAAACGGTACCAAAAACGAAAAAAATTGTCCGCCAGAAGATAGATCGTTTTTTTGCCCGGTTTCTCGGTGATCGGTGTTTCCTTTTTGACGATTCCAAGGTCTATCAGCGTCTTGAGGTATTTTGCCACCACAGAGTTTTCTTCACCAACCTTCGTGGTGATATCATTCAGGCGAGAAGCCCCCTCTGCAATTGCCTTGATGATTGCATTATAAATTGCCGGCTCACGCAGCTCCTGCTTTAACAGGTTGGCCGGTTCCTCATAGAGGTAGCTGGAACGGTCAAACAAGTTTTCCATCAGTGCTTCATCTACGCTGTCCCGAACATCCAATTTGTTGATATAATGCGGAACGCCGCCTGTGATGCCATAAATCAGGGCGTTATCTTCCTCAGACAGATTCGGATGGAATACCGCAGTTTCCCTATAATCCAGCGGCATGATCTTGAATTGCGCTGTCCTGCGCCCATACAGAGGGCTTTCTTTGCCCAAGACCTGACTTTCCATAAAACTCATGGACGAGCCACACAGGATCAGGTACATTTGGGAATCTGTCCATTTATGGTCGATGATGTGCTGAAGCATTGCGGAAATAGCGGGTTTAGCCTTTGCAAGATAAGGATACTCATCAATTACAAATACAATCCGCTGCTCCTTGGAGAGAGCTGTCAGTTCATCCAATGCTGCATCGTAGGTTGTAAATTCCGGGGATGATTCTGCATTGGGTCGTTCAAAACTCATGATTGCCTTGGACAAGGCTTCCAGATTTTCTTTTCCGGTCGTATTCAAGGCAGAGAAGAAAATGGTCGGTTTATCCTTGCAGAATTCATTGATCAGCGCAGTTTTTCCAACACGGCGTCTGCCGTAAATGACAACGCATTCAAACTTTCCATTCTCATATCGTTTGTTTAACTTCCGAAGTTCCTTATCGCGGCAGTAAAATCGGCTCATTTTGTTCCCTCCCCAAAGTGTATTTATCGAATTTATATACTCGTAAGTTAGTTTCTTACGAGTATAATATTTCATTTCTTACATAAAGTCAAGAAATATATTTTTGACGGCTCATCGAGAAACAGGAACGATACTTCCTATTTTCCTCAAAAATTGTGAACTCTGAGTTCCTGTTCATTTCGTTCCGCATCGGTTACAATACAGCCATAGCTTCGGCAAGCGTTCAAAGCAGCCCTCAAGCTATCCCGCCCCTTGAAAATTGAACACGCATTCTTCAGTCACGTTCCTGTGATGATGAGCCACGTCCGTAACAAATGCGATGATCTCCCACTGAGGGAATGAGCGGTAGGTTGACGGTAAATGGATGACAGCTTCTCCATAGCTAAGAGCCATCACAGAATAATGATACTTCTGCCTTCGGGAAGCTCGGTGAGAACCCTATGGATTCGGTACGCTGCCAGACGGCTGAAAGATTTCCCACACGAAAACAGAGTTTTCGGTTTCCGGGGATGTCGGGGACAAATACGGAAAGGTATAGAACTATAAATCACAGCATTTTTGCTGTTTGAGATAGTAGGGTGGGCTGTGCGAGCAGCCCACTGTTACATATACGGATAGAAAGGAGAAATCCAAATTGGCCACACGAGGTAAAAAAGAGAAAGAGTATCCGCCTATGCCCGCAAACTGGATGTACAAGCGCGGGGATGTCTACATGATGGATCTGAATCCTTACAGCGGTTCCGAACAAGGCGGCATCCGACCTGCCATTGTTGTCCAGAACGATGACGGTAATTTTTATTCCAATGTTCTTCTGGTCGTTCCACTAACAACACAGATCAAAAAGCGAAATATGCCAACGCATTTTATTCTGCACAATCGTTTTTTGAGTGCGCCATCTATGGCGATTTGCGAAAGCCCGCGCCCCGCAGATAAATCCAGAGTGTTAAGCTACCTTGGGCACCTGTCCAAATATGAAATGCGGCAAGTGTCAGTGTGTCTGCAATACAGCTTTGGGTTCATTGGGTATAAGTCATTCCGAAAATACCTTACGGCTCCTCCGCAGGAGGATGTTCTCGCCGCTGCAAAAGAGCTGCTCTCCCAGCAGTTTCAGAATCTTCGGGTGCTGAACAGTCAGCCCCCTGCTCTCGCCAAGCACACAAAAGGCGATTTACATAGCATTGAGCAGATATCGGAAAGGATGCTCTCCACCCCAACAGAATCTTCTGTTGAGTTCATGGTTGCAGAACTGGATGATGCGCTTCAATCGCTTATGTTCCGCTGGAATATCTGTTATGAACGGTATTCCGCTTTCCGCTTATCCGATAACGAAAAGAAGAAAATCGGTTCGATTATCCAATCAGGAATTGATTTTCTGCAAAAAAAGAAGGAGGTTCCTTTATGATGAACGCAGTTGTAAAACCTTACCATGAAATGTGCCTGAACAGCAGTGAGCTGATCGTGCCGCGCGACACTTATCAGCGTGCTCTTCACCCCGCTCGTGTTGCCCGCATCGCAAAAGAATTTGACGAGCGGGTTGCCAATGAGCCGAAGATCAGCTTCCGGGATGGTCACTACTATGTGATGGACGGACAGAACACCATCGCTGCACGGAAATTTCTGAACGGCGGCGAAGATTTGCAGATTCGCTGCAAGGTTTATTTTGGTATGACAGAACGAGAAGAAGCCCTCCTGTTTGCACAGTAGACAGGCATTTCGGAACGGCTGAGTGCAGGACAGAAGCTCCGTGCCCTGATTTTTGCAGGGGAGCCTGCTGCCGTTGCATTCCAGCAGGCCACCGAATTGGCTGGCGTTCATCTTTCTTTTGAAGAAGGCCGGGGCAAGCAGCGGATCAGCTGCATCGCAACCGCCTATCACGAATTCATCCGGCTTGGTCCTGAACTGTATATCGAATCCCTTGATGTTTTGCTGAATGCGTGGGACGGAGAACCTGATTCCATGAGTTCTGCAAATCTGCTCGGCATCTGCCGCTTTGTAGAACTGTACCACTCCGAATACAGTAAAAGCCGTCTGATTGCCAAACTGCGGCAGGTCGATGCATTCACGATTTTTCGCCTTGCACGAACCGCAGGCGTAAGCCTTCCCGGCAAGACGAAGTACCTTCAGCAGGTCTATACTATTTATAATGGTGGCAGCCGCCGGGCTGCATTGCCGCTCAAATTTTAACTTTAAGTATATTTAACGAGGTATTATCCAATGATTATCCATGAAGAACCTTCGCCCAACTCGGTTTCCTCCCCTGTTTCCACAGCAAAGGACAGCCGCTGCTATACCGTAGAAGACCTGATGGAAATGCTGCTCCTGAGCCGTCCCACTGTCTACCGTCTACTGAAGCAGAACGAATTCCGCTGGTTCAAGGTAAGCGGCGCTTACCGTATTTCCAAAGCCAGCTTTGAAGCATGGCTCAATGATGGCACTGTTGAACGCAATCCTGCTGTTTGACATCCTCAACATTTCACGCGAAATCTGCTATTCTTTAGCCGGGATGAGAAATCCCGGCTAAACTTTTACATAGATAGAGAGGTGTCTTTCATGGATGATATGCGGAATACTTCGGCTCCCTTATACGGAAAAGCTGAACCTGCCACTACCAAAACCACCATGTCGGTTCGTGAGATGCGGCAGCTTCTCGGCCTTGGCAAAACAGACAGCTATTGGCTGCTTCATAAGAATCTCTTTGAAGTCATTCTGATAAACGACAAAAGGCGTATCGTTATTTCCAGCTTTGAGAAATGGTATGCCAATCAGGTCAAATATCATAAGGTCAATGGTTCGCCACCGGGCGAGGAACTTTGCAAACGGTCCTATTCCGTTCCTGACGCCGCCGAGATATTGAAGGTGAAACCCGAAACGATCTATACACTCATCCGACAGGGCAAGTTGAAAACAGAAACGGCAGACTTCTGTATGAGAATTCCCAAAGAGGACTTTGAGCGGTGGTACCGATCACAAAGTCGCTACCGCACAGCAGCCGACCGTGAGCGTGACCGGGAGATTGAAGCGCAAACCATCTCCATCCCGGAAATGGCAAAACTACTCGGTATCCCACGCAAGAATGTTTATGGGATTCTTGATTGCAAAAAATACCGAGATTGTTTCGTCATTGAGCGCGTGGCCGACAGGCCGCGCATTACCAAAAAAAGTTTTAAGGCATGGCTTAAAAGCCAATCTACATACCAACTTCAAAAACCGAAAAAAGAAACGCATGAGGAGCCGCCGCTAAAACTGCAATGTCCCAAGAATGGGAAATACTACAGTTTTCAGGAAATTCAGGCTTTTTACGGAATCAGCCGCCCAACACTTGACTCGTGGGTTCTCAAAGAAGGAATTCCAACGATGAAGTTGGGAAGGGTAAAACGCATCCAAAAAGATGCTTTCGATGAAGTTCTGAAGTCCAAACGTAAAGTAGAGGAGGATGTATAATGGCTAGCATTGTCAAACGCAATAACCGATACTGCGTTGTCTATACCTACAAACACACTAATGGAACGCTAAAGCAGAAATGGGAAACCTTTACCGACCTTGCAGATGCCAAAAACCGTAAGAAAGAGGTCGAATACAAAGAATCCGTCGGTACCTTTGTGGCACCCCAGTGCCGAACTCTAAAAGACCTGCTTAAAGAATACGTCACCCTGTACGGAAGAACCAAATGGGCACTTTCAACCTATCAATCAAACACTGCACTGATTTCAAACTACATAGAACCGCTTATCGGCTCAATGAAGCTGCAAGATCTCACCACCCGCGTAATTGAGGGATATTATCAGCGGCTGCTTAAATACGAAGCCGTTGACCCTATGTGTGGAAAGCGTCAGCATCAATACGTTTCTCCCGGCACGGTTCGTTCGGTTCACAAAATTTTGAGAAGTGCCTTTGAGCAGGCCGTAAAGTGGGAACTGATGGAAAAGAATCCCTGTATTTATGCCACCTTGCCCAAATACACTGCAAAGAAGCGTGATATCTGGACTGCCGAGACCCTGTTCCATGCCTTAGAAGTCTGTGATGATCCACGGCTCCGGCTTTGCATCAACCTCTCCTTCTCTTGTTCCCTGCGCTTAGGGGAATTGCTCGGTCTGACATGGGATTGTGTGGATATCTCCCCCGAAAGCATTGAAGCCGGGCGAGCCTCCATTTACATAAATAAGGAATTGCAGCGTGTAGATATTGCTTCGCTGAACGCCTTGGAAAATAAAAATGTCATCACTCGTTTTCCCTCGCTGAGTTCCCGCTGCACCACGGTCCAGGTTCTGAAAAGCCCTAAAACAGACAGCAGTATCCGAACCATTTTTCTCCCCAAAACAGTTGCTGAAATGCTTGTCCACTATAAAGCCGAGCAGGACATGACAAAGGACGCACTGGGTGCAGAGTATGCAGACTATAATCTCGTGGTTGCCGGCCCGCTGGGAATGCCGACCGAACAATCCACCATTAACGGTGCATTGAAGCAGCTGATTGAGGAAAACGATCTCCCCAAAGTGGTTTTCCACAGCTTCCGACACTCCAGCATTACATACAAGCTCAAGCTGAACGGCGGCGATATCAAAGCCGTGCAGGGCGATTCCGGTCATGCACAGGCTTCGATGGTCACCGAGCAGTACGCACACATTCTGGATGATGATCGGCGTCTGAATGCACAGCGTTTTGATGATTTCTTCTACCAGCATCATGGCGCAGAGCCTGAAATGCCCCATCAAACAGCGCAGTCCATCCCTGAAAACAATGCGGTCGATGCCGACGCGGCAGCAGCACTTACCAAATTGCTGGCTAACCCCTCTATGGCCGAACTCATCAAAAATCTTGCAAAGAACTTATAAGCCCCTATACATAAACAGCGACAGCTTTCCGATTGGGAAAACTGCCGCTGTTTGTTTTTAAGAATATCTTGACTGAATTAAGATCAGGCGGGTTTCTTTGTATCCAGTGCCTTTACTTCTTCAACAGGAAGCTGAACCGACCGAGCAATTTCTTCATAGGTCATTTTTCCAACTTCTAGCAAAGATTTTGCAATTTCAATCGACTGCTCATGCTTTGTTTCTTCTCTCACTTCTTCAAATGCTCTGCACATCGTTGCCACTCCCTTCGTATCTTCTTTGAAATAACGCACCCGCTGTGCCAGAACAGGATAGTTCATGTCATCCGGGTTCGTACAGGTAAAATCGTGCATTAGTTTTCCCAATGCGGTGTCATCTTTGATCTGAGAGTTCACATAGATAATATGTGCTTCATCTCCGAAGGATTTCCCCATTTCCTCAATAATGCGGTTGATATGGTAAATAGGAAGTCCGCCCCGAAGCACATCGTTCTCTGTGATAAAGATTACATAGGTTTCGTTCAGTGCGTCATACGCATCGCCCTTTCGGGTGAGATTGGCATCCAGCAGGCTGCTGTTATATCTTGCCCTCTTTGCGACTGCTCCACTGTCACTGCGCTGCACCTCGACATTGTAGGCACGATTTTCATGATCCACTGCCAGAATGTCAAGCCGCACGGAACGGCCCTGTATATTGTTCAGGTCATGCTGCCCATGGACCTCTTTGACCTTCAAATCATCCCGATTCAGGATGATCCGGAGCAGGAATTCCGCACACGGCTTATCTTCAAAGACCTTGCTCATAAAGTTATCATCCATGAGCCGAAAATCACGGATACGCCGCAGATCCTCCTCATGCTTGCGCTCAAAATCAAGGTCGTTTTGTGTTTTGACTTCTGCCATCGGTTCACCTGCTTTCTGTTCCTTGTCTAAGGTAAGAATACCATAAAACCGTTCTTTTTACAAGATGAAGTACTTCCCACTACATAGGTCAGAATCCTTCTATCGCGTATTCCGGCCATGTTCCTATCGCAACAGTATTTCTGGCATGGTATCATAAATCCAGAAACAAGTTTCAGTTGCTTTTTGCAACTGTTCTTCCTCTGGTGCCTATAAACAACTACACGCCTCCCAGCTAATGAAAGGTGAGCGTTGTACAATAGAGCGGCCACTTTTCGTTAGCTCAGCTAATTTCCAGCTAATAAACATCTGTTTACGCAGATTAAAAAAGGTTCGATTCTATTTACATACGTTGACATCACAACAAAAAATTCGTTGATATAGAGTAGAATATATTACCCTATTTTGCAATGGGTTTACAGGTGTACGGTCTACTCCTAAGGGGAAGGCCGCAGGTTCGACTCCTGTCTGGGACATCCCTTTAAGAAAATGCGAAGGTCATTTTTCCATGTGAAAGACGATCTTCGCATTTTTCATTTTGAACCTATCACCAAAATCAGCCAGCGAATGCCATTAGCAGAATTTTCGGTTCCAGCTAATGAAGCCCCATAAAGCACCTTTTGAACTCTGTTTCCCGGCTCTCTGCTAAAATTGGCAGCCGCTTTCCTGTAAATCCATGTAAATACAAGATAAACTGTGTAAATCTATTTTTCACATTCCTACCAGAAACCGTGCAAAACACTTTTCTCCATACATAGCGCGTTCACTCGCTGTTCTCTCGGAACAGAAAGAGGAACGCGCTTTTTCTGTTTTCGGGCTGAACTTCCCGAATCCACCAAAGGAGGGTTTACCGATGAAAAAAGTTCTGACCGTCACGATGGACGGTATCCGCTACCACGCTTCCCGCCCGGCAGATTGCCGGCACTGCTTCTTCTGGAAGAACCGAAAGAAGGGCTGCGTTCTCGGCAAAGAGAACTGCTACTATCTGATCGAGCCGCCCAAAGGCCCCAGCAAGTGCGAAGGGTGCCCCTACAAGCGGGCAAAGCCCTGTGTGCTGGTTCCCTGCTACAAAGACCTGATGGCACCGCTGGAGAAACGAGGTGATGCCAAGTGAGCCACAAGCGAAACGAAGCTCTGCGCCATGTTCAGCACTCCATGCACCATGTGATCGCCGCTGGCGAAGGTTCTGACCGTGCCCCGGACAGCTGCAAGCTGTGTCCGTACTATCGACCCGATTTCAAGTTCCGCACCTGCCTGTATGCCCACTGCCCTTATAAGAAGCAGGTCAATGTATTCCGTTCCACACCTGAAAAATGGGATATGGTTTTGAGAAAGATTATCCTTCCTTTGAAGCATTCTCCAAAGCTATTGCTGATTATATCGACTATTACAATAACAGCAGGATCCAAGCGAAAACAAAATGGATGCCTCCCTCTAAATTCAGGGAAGCATCCATGATGGAAGCTTAATTATTCAATTTTGAACCGGTGTCCAGAAAACCGGGTACATATCATCAATCATTGAATCAGATAGCTCTCTTTTATGAATCATGAAAATAGTTGTCCAATCGTTGCCGCAAGCGGAAATAGAATCCGAAAAACGCAGCGATTGCGTCGCTTTTCGGAGGGTGTATCTTATTCCCACTCGGCAAATGGAACTGTTTTCTAAACATATTTGTTTAGAAAACCGGCGGATTTCGACCGATTTTTGTGGAAAATCGGCTCGTTTTTCCTGAAAAAGAAATTGTTTTGGTAGCGGAAAAGTAGCGTGTCAAATTGACCTCGAAAATGGGGGCAATTTGAGTGGGTCTCTATGCGTCCATTGTACCGGGAGACAGCACGAATGTCAAGCCAAAAGATGAAGGACGAGCGAAAAAGCTGTTACCGCGTATGACGAGTCACAAAAGAAACGAAAGTTTCTATACGGACATTTATGCGGACGTTTATCGGGACTTTCTGGAGACGACCCAGCGTCCGGTCTTGTTGGAACCCTCGCGACGAAGCCTGTTTTGCGCCTTCAAAGATGCAATCAGACGGCGAATTTGACGATCGCTCAGACCGAGATGCTCCGCCATGACGGGAATGGTCATGCGCGGATCGGACTTGAGCAGAACGAGCAGTTGATCTTCCGGCGACTTGATATGCTGCTTCACATAGACGTTTTTCAGCGCTTCAAGAATCATTTCGAGCATGAACTCGATGAATACGGTTGCGCCACCCTGTGTGTTGGCGGCGTTCAAGGCGGCATAATAGTCAGCTTGATGCTCCAGAATCATGGATTCAATCGGCAGATAGGTGAAGATAGGCTCCCATTTGCGCAGAATCAGCGTTTGCCAAAGCCGCCCTGTTCTGCCGTTTCCATCCGCAAAAGGATGGATGAACTCAAACTCATAATGAAAGACGCAGGAAGCGACGAGCGGATGCGCAGTCGTGTTTCGCAGCCATTCAAAGAGCTGCTGCATGGCTTCAGGGACATATTGGGCGGGCGTACCGGCATGAATGAGCTGATCCCCTGCATAAACGCCGACACCTGTATTGCGGAACGTACCTGCGCCCATGACGAGCCCATCCATCATAACGCGATGAACCTTGAGCAGATCGTCGATGGAGTACGGATCGAGTGTCGGAAGCAAATCATAGGCTCGAAAAGCATTTTGCACGTCCCACACTTCCTGCTGCGGGGCGAGAACGCGCTTACCGTTCAGCAGCGCCGTCACCTGATCGAGCGTCAGGCTGTTATGCTCAATCGCCAGCGAAGAATGAACGGAACGGATACGGTTGGCGCGATGCAGTTGTGGTTGAGCAGACAGATTGCCGCGTACCGTGATTTCCTTGACCGTCGCGGCAATTTCGGTGGAAAGGCGGAGGATTGCGTCCGTCAGTTGATAGGGCGGGGTATAGGTGCTCATGGGGATCACCTCGATGGATTCAGAATTTCAGATTCGACCAGCGTGTAGGTATTGGGCAAGGTTTTGTAGGCTTCCAGACTTTTTCGATAGGTTTCAAGGTCAAATTCATCTTCGATCCGTTCAAGTACACAACGACGAATCAGTTCGGAAACGGAGAGATCTTTTTCGGTTGCATATTGGCGGATTAAAGCGACATCGGCAGGGGGAAGATGAAGGGTGAGGGTCATAAGAAACCTCCAAGAAGACAGATTGAGTATAATCTTTGTAGGATAAATTGCTTGAGCAAAGAGATATCCATCTTCGTTCTCAACATAGACACACTGACGATCAGCGCAGACAATCCTTTGTACTGTGTATAGATTACTGTGAAATCTTTCAATGCGTATCTCTCCCTATGTTAAAAACTCAATTCCATTATTTTCAGACAGCGTCTGTTATTTTTCGAAATGGGAATCCATGTAATCCAACTTACTTTCGTTCAACAGTTTCTTGCGCTCCTGCCATTGAGGCATGTGTTGATCTAAAACAGCGACAAATTCTGGACCATGATTTTTGACTTTCAGGTGCGCTAGCTCATGCAGGATTACATACTCGAGACACTCTATTGGCTTCTTTGCCAACTGCAGATTCAGCCAAATCTTTCGGGTATTTGTGTTGCAAGTGCCCCATTTGGTGGTCATGTATTTGCTTTGCCACCCGCTGCAATAAAGGCCGGTAATCTTTTCCCACTTGGGAAGATATTTGGCAACCTCTCGTTTTAACTGCTCTCGATACCACTCGTTGACAAACGCCTCACGCTGTTTTGCCGTACTTTCCTTACGGACTGTCAGAATAGCTCTGTCACCCGAGAACACAAGAGAATTCCCTTTGTAGCTATATTCGACTTGCAGAAAGTACTGGCTCCCCCAAACATACAGCGATTCTCCAGAAATATACTGCCGCTCACTTTGGCGTGGCTGCTGTTGAAACTTCTCCTGCTGTTTTTTAATCCAGCCAAGTTTCGTCCGAACAAACATCGTGATTGCTTCATCTGTCAGTCTCACAGGTGCTGACACACGAACTCTACCGTCCGGTGGCAGCACGGAGAGATGCATATTCTTAATGTTTTTTCTGATAACTTCCACAGAAATATTGGAAACAACTATCTGCATCAGTACTCCTTTTGTTCTACAACGATTTGATAAATCCGCTCGACTTCGTTGTCATCATTCAAAAGTTGAAAGAGCGCTCGTTTGATTTTGTTTGCCTTAACCGGGTTGTTTCGGAAGCCCTCAAGCCGTGCCTTTACAATTGCCGTATGAAGCTTCAAAGCTGTTTCCTCATCTTCTCCGCAATTGTCATAGAGTGCCCGCAGCGCGCCGTTGGAACGAATACTTTCGGGATACTTTGAGTTTTCTTCTGGCTTTGCAACATTCCTCGCTAGTTCCATATACGTATCCAGCAGCTGTCCGTAGGCAAGAACGCCCCTGCGACGGTCAAGAATCAACTGCTCCAAAATTGCCGACATTTTTGCATAATAAGCAGGGTTGATGACCATTCGCTCAACAACTTTTTTGCGGATATTGTTCTCAATGGTTTCTGCAGCACTTTCCTGTTCGCCTTTGTGTTCGTTCTTTAACCTATCCTCCTGTGTGAGGATGAAATCAAGCAGTGTGAAGTCATCCATACTGCCGATCTTTTGAGACTCGCTGGCAGAGATGTAGTTGTCGATCAGATACCGCATCCCCGGCTCATAGGCTTTCAAATCGATAAAATCGCCGCTGGCTCTGCCAATTGTATCACGCAGGTTCACATAGAATGCAACCTTATTGTCTAATGCGCTTTGTTCGGAAGCGGTATACCCCAAATCCATCATTCGAGGCTTCAATTCTGCATAGGCGCGAATCAAACGGCCAACAAGTTTGTACAGTTTCTCGCGAATGCGGGCAAAGGCTTCGTTCGGATCTTCATCGTGGCCACTTTCACCACAGAAATAGTGGATATAGTCGAGCTCTTCTCTGGGCAATTCAACACCTTCGCAAAGCTCGTCCAATTCCTCTAAAGTATCAACAAAATACTTTTTTGCTTCCGTGGCTCGGTCTTTCAAAAGCCCGTCTACATCCTCGGCATCGTAGCTTTCAAAGGCACCGGCGGTATACGTGTTCATGGCATCTGCCAAGTCCCCGAACAGTTCCTTGTAATCCACAATATAGCCGAAGTCCTTGCTCTCGCCGTCCAGACGGTTCACGCGGCAAATTGCCTGGAACAGACC
>ENA-ORTN01001741-ORTN01001741.1-human-gut-metagenome-genome-assembly--contig:-NODE-1741-length-20218-cov-3.977236_pt1 | contig 20218 bp, 16 predicted proteins | sample MGYA00242070_ERZ509189 | MGnify/ENA primary metagenome ERZ509189 (study PRJEB26280, sample SAMEA2338821) | human gut metagenome | biome: human gut; feature: human-associated habitat; material: faeces...
GCAGCCAAGAACGCGGAATCCCTCCGGGTGCTGAATCAGAAAATACGGGACAGGGAGCTTGTGAAGCTGTACCTCTGCCTGGTGTGGGGGCGGCTTCCGCAGAAATCCGCCACGCTCACAGCGTACCTTGAAAAGCTCCCGGACGAGAACCGCGTGATAGTTTCCGACCGGAAAACTCCTGCCAACCGCACCATCAGGACGAAATACCGTGTGCTCCGGGAATTCGCCGACCGCAGCCTTGTGGAGGTAGACCTCCTCACCGGGCGCACCCACCAGATAAGGGCGCATTTCGCCCACATCGGGCACCCCCTCCTCGGGGACGGGAAATACGGCAGCAACAAGGACAACAAGCAGGTGGGAATGGACTGCCAGGCGCTGTATTCCTACAAGCTGCGGTTCGAGTTCACTACCCCGGCGGGCTGCCTTGAATACCTCAACGGCAGGGAATTCACCGTGAAGGATCCCGGAAAGATATGGTTCATGGACAGGGCAGAATAATCCGGGAAGGCTATTGCAATTTGCGAAAAAAAGGTGTATAATGAATCTGATACGGCGGATCGCCGCAATAATATCATTCGGAGGAAAATAAAATGGCAGAGAATGAAGTACTTATCGAAACATCTGCACGTCACGTTCATGTGACCCAGGAAACACTTGAGGCGCTCTTTGGCGCAGGCGCACAGCTCACCAAGAAGAAGGATCTGTCCCAGCCGGGTCAGTTCGCAAGCGAGCAGCGCGTTACAGTAGTAGGTCCCAAGAAGGAGCTTGCAAACGTGAGCATTTTAGGTCCGGTACGTTCCGCTGACCAGGTAGAGCTTTCCGCTACCGACGCACGTTCCATCGGACTTGGCATTGATATCCGCGAGAGCGGCGACATCGCAGGAACCCCCGGATGTACCCTGCGCGGCCCCGCCGGAGAAGTTACCATCAAGGAAGGCGTTATCGTTGCAAAGCGTCATATCCACCTCACCCCTGAGACCGCTGAAAAGCTCGGCGTGAAGAACAAGGACATCGTGTGGGTAAAGACCAACACCAACGGCAGAAACGCAATCCTCGGCGATGTTGTTATCAGAGTCAGCGATAAGTTCGCAGACGCTATGCACATCGACACCGACGAGTCTAACGCTATCAGCGCTGTTCCCGGTCTGATGGGCACCATCATCAAGAGCCTGTAATAATCACGGATCCCCTGCTCAGGTGAACAGGGGATCTTTTTATAGTATCGCCAGGTTTCGAGGTTCCGCGACTTATTTTCCATTGACAGGAGCGCCGGGATTTGGTATAATTATTGTGTAATTGCATGTGCGCAATTAGCTACTAATCAGGAAAGGAGGACAAAATGCCAACAGAACAGGAGTTAAAAGAAAAGGAACAGGAAGAACTGTCAGATATTCAATTTTCCGCTCACATAACCGAAGAATTCACCGCCGAGATTACCGAGCCTGCCCCGGATACCGCTCCGGAACAGCCGCTGCCCGAGGACGAATTCTCCCAGCGCGACCGGGAAATACTTGCGGCGCTGGACGAAATGCTGCAAAAGAACAGCGCTCCGCCCCGGGAACAGCCCAGAAAAAGACGTCCGGACTTCCGGCGGCTGACGATAGGCACGATGAAGCGCGGAGCAGGAGTGCTCTCCCTTGCGGTAACGCTTATCATCATGGGGATCACGCTGATGTGCCTGCTTATTTGCGCTACACCGGACCTTACGCTGCTCATTAAAATCTCCCCTATCGCGGCGGTGCTGCTCGGCGCTGAGATACTGCTGAGCTGGCTCGCTTCCGGCAGGAAGATACGAATACATATTCCCTGCGTGTGCGCCGACGCGGCGGTCGTTATCGGGTGCTGCATTCTGGCGGCGGTGCTCAGCGGAAACATCACCGAAACCGAGCAGGAATTCAGCAACCGCGCCGCCGAAGCCATGATATACGACAAGGCGTATCCGCTGCTGAAGCACACCGCGGATATCTCCGCGCTGACCGTGGACGCAGACCTCAATCTTGAGGGTGGGAAAAAACGCACGGACGATGTCATCACCTCCGCCGACGACATCAGCATAAACGTCGCCCTCGACGGGAACTACCTTTCCCCGGCGGAATTCGCAGCAGAATGCGGCGGCATAATCAGAGTATTCGGCGATCTTGATATCCCGGTGGACGGGTTCAGCTTCACCGCCGAAACAAGACTTATGAGTTTTACGCTGGACATTGAGGGAAAATTCCAGCAGGAATACACAGACGAAAAACTGACGGAACTTGTACGCTATGTATTCATAGAAGATTACGATTATATTCAGGATCTTGCGGACTTCACGGAGGAAACCTCCGAAGCCGCGACCGCAGAATAATTTTAATTCAATGAGTTTTTTACTGGAAAGGATCAGAAAGTGATTACAAAAGAGATGACAGAGGAACTGGGCAGCTGTATTGCCAAGCAGTTCCCTGATGAAGGAGTTTACCGCATTTCCCGTGTGGAAGAGTGGCTCTCCACAAACGGATATACCCTTGAAAAACTGGGATTCCGGGATTTCCACGAGCTTATCGCCGCGGCGCCGGAGCTTTTCGGCACACCCAGGTACAACCAGGATTCCTATGTGATAGTAAGGCGCTGCCGCACCAACGACCACGGTCACCCGGCGGACAGCTTCTTCGGGAACATGAACATCAACCTCAACGACGACATCATTGAGATGTCGCAGCAATCCCTGTATGCTCTGACAAAAGTGCTCGGAAGCGGACTTTCCGTGCAGGAGATGAAGCAGGAGATCTACGACAGCTTCACCCGGGCGCGAGACAGCCACAAGCTGACTTTCATGTCCGACAGGTATGTGTTCCCCATCGCGTATTGCAGCGACGGATTTCTCGTAAATGGCATAATCACCAAGAACCTCAGCCCCCGGGGAAAGAGCCTGTACTTCTCCTTTGAAAAGACCGACATCTTCAGCAGCGCCGCAATGGAACAGCGGCACCCGGCTCCCGAGGTTTCCGAGATAAGCAGGAGCGACAAGGCGGAGATATACCGGCTGCTCACCGCTAACTTCCCGTTCGACGCTCCGCAGCATATGGCGGCGGTCAGCAAGCTGCTTTCGGACAACCATATCGACCGCTCACGCTACGGATTCTTCAAGATGAAGGACATGCTTGCCCAGATAGAGTTCCTGGACCTCAGCGACGTAGTGCTCGGCGGAGTTCCGCAGGTCATGGTGACTCTGCGCCGCTCACCGGAATACACCGCTTCCGCCTATGAGCCGACGCGCTCCTGGCAGCACGGCAGCGAGCACACATTCACTCCGCGGACGGAATCCGCCGCCGTGGACAGCCGCCAGAACGGCGTTGCAATACCCACAGGGTCCCTTGAGGATTTCTGCAACCTGCCCCCGAAGCCGCTGAATATTCTCATGCAGTTCCTGGAGCACTCCGGAACGCGCCGGACGGCGCAGGAGCTCCGCCAGGAACTCTCCGAGGATTTCGACGCCGCACGCGCAGAGAACCGCCTGAGATTCTACGACGGGAAGATACTCTTCCCCTGCCGCTGGAAGCGCTCCGACGGCGCCCCGGTGGAGCTTACGCTCAAGCCCTCCACCTATGATGGCAGACCGTGGTTCCTGAGCTTCGTGGACACCAACAGCCGCGACCAGATACAGCGCCCGATACAGCCCGGCCGCCAGCTGGAAAGCTTCGCGTTCCTGGGCAGCTGGAATACGTTCCTGTCAGAGCTTGCGGACAAGGTGCTCCCGGAGGACTGGGACTTCTCCAGTTCCAGCCAGAAGGATCACTATATTCTGATACAGTACATCAAGTACACCTTCTATCGGCTAAAGCGCGAGAACAAGGTGTGCATTTCCCGTGACAGGCAGTTCGCGTGCTTCAACACCGGACTTGTGGATAAGCACTACGACGACATCTACGCCTGCTTCGTCCCGAACGACCCAGGCAGCGAAACCGAGTGGAAGTTCAGCGGATTCTGCACCGCCGCTTCGCGCACCCTCGGCAAGCAGATAGTGAATTGCTTCAATCCCCTGCCCCAGCCCCCGAGATACTTCGAGCACGGCGAGCAGCTTTTCTATGACGCTAACCGCGCTCTGCTCACGGATTTCGACCATATAATCATCGACAACATCAGCCGCCTGCCTGTACAATTCCTGTACGACCAGTTCACCGACTGCGAGGAGGCGCGCACGATAGTTGAAGAACTTCCCACCGCGGATTTCCGCCGCAAGCGCGAACTGTACGAGCAGCTGAAAACCATCGTATCCGACAACAGCCGCCTGTTTATTCGTATCCAGAACCGCCTGAAGGATTCCATTGAGCTTGCGAAGAAGAGAGTCAGCCGCAACTACAAGACCGCGATCCCGTCTTACTACCCGAAGCGCAACACCATGTCGCTCATGCTCCCACTCTGCCTGACAGACGAAGAAACCCCGGACATCGCCCTGGTTGTCGAGCAGACCGAAGCCGGTAACTACCAGGGGCAGACGATACTCACCCTGCCGCAGGCATACGTTGACGCGCGCCTGCTCTGCCAGCTGAACAGCGAGTGGCTCACCACCTCGAAGATAAACTCTGACGAAAACGACGAAGCAACGGAGGACATAACAACAGAATGATCTTTGAAGAAAAACTTGCCCAGTTCGGATTCGACATGAAGGAATACCTCCGCCGTTTCGACGACACACCGCAGCTGTACCAGGAATGCCTGACGCTTTACACCTCCAGCAGGAATATCGACAGGCTGTGCGAGCACTACTCCAACGGCGAGTGGGAGGAAGCACAGAAAACCGCGCACACCCTGAAAGGCTCCTCCGCCAATCTTGCGCTGACGAAGCTGTGGGATCTCTATTCCAGGATTGTCGAGATACTGAAAACCGGTGACCCGGGGACTGCCGCGCCGCTGGTGCAGGAAGCCTCGGAGCTGGAATCCCAGCTCAGGGAGGTAGTGCAGGGAATGAAAAAAATCAGACGCAGCAAGAACGGCTACACGAACTTCTGAATCCACGCCCGGGGAGCTGATTCCCCGGGCATTGTTTTTCCCATAATTGCCGCCAGGCGTGTGGGAAAATCCGCAGCATTCCCTGCGGCGTTGACTTTGCAAGAATTTTATGGTAGAATATTAGGGAACATCCGAAAATTCATTTGAGCGGAAATACACAGTTCGCACCATTTCTGGAAACCGGCGCGCCTGCATATTTTGCCCTTCACACCGGTTTTCAGATATTCCCATGTAGTTTCGCGAAAGGAGGCGCTTTATGTCGTCCGGAAAGGGAAAAGTAAAGGGCAAAACGCTCCGGCTGCTGAAAAAGGGGCATAAGGGGCTTGTATACGCACTGTTCAGCCGATTCGGTCTGGTTGTGCTGATGCTTCTTGTTCAGATAGCTATGATTGTCGTTATCTATAATATCTTCAAGGAATTCGTCCCACATTACTATGGAATTTCAATGGCGTTCAGCGCTTTCATGGTGCTGGTGCTTATCAACAGCCGTATGGACCCCACGTCAAAGGTCACATGGCTCGTTATAATCATGATAATGCCGGTTTTCGGCTCAATGCTGTATATCTACACCCAGAGCGACATCGGACACCGAACATTAAAGAAAAGGACCGATACTCTTGTGCGTGACGCCCGGGATATTATCCCACAGGATCCGGAGGTGCTGCGGCAGCTGAATCAGGAATCCCCCGGGGCGGCTTCCCTGGTGGCGTATCTTCAGAGGAACGCATGCCGCCCGGTTTTCGCCAACTCCGATGTGAAATACTTTTCCACCGGCGAGGAGAAATTCGCGGAGCTTGTAAAACAGCTGCGCAAGGCGGAACAGTTCATCTTCCTGGAATACTTCATCATCGACGAGGGTCTGATGTGGGGCGAGATACTGGAGATTCTCGCCGAAAAAGCGCGCAAGGGCGTGGAAGTCCGCGTAATGTACGACGGAACCTGCGAATTCTCACTCCTCCCCCGGAACTACCCACAAAAGCTGAAGGAACTCGGCATAAACTGCAAGGTATTCGCGCCGCTCACGCCGTTTCTCTCCACCCACTACAACTACCGCGATCACCGGAAGATAGTGGTCATGGACGGAAAGGTCGCCTTCACTGGCGGAGTTAATCTCGCGGACGAATACATAAACGAGATCGAGCGCTTCGGTCACTGGAAGGACACCGCGATCATGGTGCGCGGCGAGGCTGTGCGCAGCTTCACCATGCTGTTCCTGCAAATGTGGAACATCACGGAATACAAGCCGGATTTCGGCGTGTATGTTGACCAGCCGGGAGGAATGATCCCCGAGGCGAAGGGCTACGTTATTCCCTACGGCGACTGCCCCCTCAGCAGCGAGAAACTCGGCGAGAGGGTGTATCTGGATATACTCAACCGCGCGACGGAATACGTCCACATCATGACCCCGTACCTCGTTCTTGACGGAGTTATGCAGACCGCCCTGGAATTCGCCGCGGAGCGCGGCGTGGACGTGAAGCTGATACTCCCCGGGATCCCGGACAAGAAGGCTGCGTACGCGCTGGCAAAAACGAACTACCGCCGCCTGCTGGATTCCGGCGTGAAGATCTACGAATACACTCCGGGATTCGTCCACGCGAAGGTATTCGTCAGCGACAGCCGGGAAGCAGTCGTGGGCACAATCAACCTGGACTACCGCAGCCTGTACCACCATTTCGAGTGCGCGGCGTATATGTACGACACGAACTGCATTCCCCACATCGAGGAAGATTTCCAGCAGACCCTGGACAAGTGCCGCCGCGTGACCTATGAATCCATCAGAAAGGAAAAGCTCATCACCAAGCTCACAGGATTCGTCATGAAGGCGATAGCACCATTGATTTAATTCGGAATTCGTAATTGAGGTATCGACTCCGCCGATGATATAAAAATACCGGGCGACCGATGGTCGTCCGGTATTTGTTTACGACAGTCATAATTAGTCCCACGAAGTGGGACACAATAATTCCGAATTACGCATTCCGAATTATCCCTTACTCTTTCGGCAGCTTCTTTCTGATGTCCGCCAGGCGCTCCAGCGCCGCGTTGAGGGTGCCGTCCTGCTTTGCGAAATGCAGGCGGATATAGCGGTTCTCAGGCTCCCGGAAGAAGCTGGAGCCGGGCACCGCGCCCACGCCGACGTACTGCGCCAGCGCTTCGCACAGCTTCAGATCGCTGCTGTAGCCGAATTCCGACACGTCCACCATGACGTAATACGCGCCCTGGGGAACGTTGTGGGTAATGCCTATCCTGTCAAGTCCGTCCAGGAACAGGGTGCGCATGTGGGTGTACTTATCCCTCAGCCACTTGTAGTAGTCGTCGCCAAATCTCAGACCGACAACCGCAGCCTCCTGAAGCGGAGCCGCAGCACCCACAGTGAGGAAGTCGTGCACCTTGCGTATTCTGTCGCTCACCTCCGGCGGCGCAATGACGTAGCCCAGGCGCCAGCCGGTGATGGAATAGGTCTTGGAAAGGGAGCTGCAGCAGATAGTGCGCTCCTTCATGCGCGGAAGAGTCGAGAAGTAGATGTGCTTGTTCGGCTCGTAAACGATGTGCTCGTACACCTCGTCCGTGATGACCCAGGTGTCGTATTTCTCGGCGAGGTCCGCAATTATCTGAAGCTCCTCACGGGTGAATACCTTGCCGCAGGGGTTGGACGGATTGCACAGAATCAGCGCCTTCGGGTGCTGTCTGAATGCGTCCTCCAGGACGTTCGCGTCGAAGCTGTACTCCGGCGGAACCAGCGGAACGTAGATAGGCTGCGCGCCGGACAGGATAGCGTCCGCGCCGTAGTTCTCGTAGAACGGCGAGAATACTATCACCTTATCCCCGGGATTTGTGACGGAGAGCATTGCCGCCATCATCGCCTCGGTGCTTCCGCAGGTGACTGTGATATCCTTGTTGGGGTCTATGTCGCAGCCCATGAAGTGGGTCTGCTTTGCAGCGACAGCCTCGCGGAAATCCTGCGCGCCCCAGGTGGTGGCGTACTGGTGGAAATCCTCCTTTGTCACCTGCGCCAGGCGGTCAAGTATCTCCTGCGGCGGCATGAAGTCCGGGAATCCCTGGGACAGGTTCACAGCGCCGTACTGGTTTGAAATTCTCGTCATGCGCCGGATAACAGAATCCGTGAATCCGGCGGTCCTTGAAGAAAGCTGGGTCATGGTGCACCTCTTATTTCAGATAGGATATGTGATCGTTGAGTATATGCTTCTGGTCGAGCGCCGTCTTTATGGAACGCATTACGTCAAGGTTATCCGGCGCGGTCGCGGACAGGAAGTAGGGTCGCTTGGCAATGCCGATTCCGTGCTCACCGGAGGTCAGTCCGCCCAGAGAGTACGCGTAGTTGTAGACGGTGGTCATATTCTCGTGAAGCTCCCTTGTCCACTGCTCCTCGGTGCGGTCGCCGCGTACTATGCACAGGTGCACGTTTCCATCGCCGGCGTGCCCGAATGCGACCATCTGCATGCCGGTCTTTGCCTCGGTTTCATGCACGAATCTGATGAATTCCGCGGTCCTGTTTATCGGCACAACAAGATCTACCGGCTCCTGCTCGCTGACTGCTTCCACAGCCTTTACCAGACAGCCGCGTACCTTCCAGACATCCGCCGCTTTCGCAGGGTCGTCCAGGGTGATGTAATCCAGCGCGCCTGCCTTCATCGCAACGGATCTTACCAGATCCGCGCTGCTCAGCACCTCGTTCTCCCGACCGTCAAATGTCAGGATTATATACGCGCCTGCCTCCGGCACCGGGAATTTCAGCCCCGTGAACTTCTCGCCAAGCTCGATAACGCTGCGCTCGGTGAATTCAATGGCGGTGGGGTTCGCGTTGGCGCGGATTATGCTGAGCACTCCGGCGATACCTGCGTTCAGGTCAGCGAACGGGACCACCACGGAGAGGGACTTCTCCGGCTTCGGCACCAGCTTCAGAATGCACTTGGTGATTACCGCCAGAGTACCCTCGGAGCCGATTATGAGGTGCTTGAGGGAAAGTCCGCTGGCGTCCTTGACGTTCTTTGTTCCGGCGGTGATCACGCGTCCGTCAGCGAGCACAAGCTCCAGTCCGCGGACGTAATCCCGGGTCACACCGTACTTCACGGCTCTCATTCCGCCGGCGTTGGTGGAGATGTTGCCGCCGATGGTCGCGGTCTTTTCGCCCGGATCCGGAGGATAGAACAGCCCCCTGGATTCCACAAGCTTCTGGAAATCCTGGAGCACTACGCCCGGCTCAACCACGGCGGTGAACGTATCCTCGTCTATCTCCAGAACCCTGTTCATCAGCGAGAAATCCAGGATTATGCCGTTGCCGTGGGGCACGGTGGATCCGACCAGATTGGTTCCTGCGCCCCGGGGAGTTACCGGGATCCCGTTTTCGTAAGCGTACTTCATGACGGCGCTCACTTCCTCGGTGGATTTCGGGAACACCAGTGCTGCCGCAGTTCCCTTCAGCCTGCCGAGAGTATCGGAGAGGTACTTATCCTCGATACCGCCTATTTTGACCCTGGACGGGTCCTTGATTATATTCAGAAGCTCCTGCATTGCTATTACCTCCAATGAAAAAACGGAACTCGGGCGCCGCCTGCGATGACCGAACGACCGCCGCAGGCGGCACCTTAATTCCGAATCACGAATTAACTAATCAGCCTAAAGTCCATGCCGGAACGAAGAATCCCTTGAACTCGTCATTGTAGATGTCGATGGTATCCTGGGTCTGATAAGCCTCGACAATGCGCTTGTAAACAGGGTTCTCAGCGTCCTCGGTGCGTACTGCGATCAGGCAGTAGTAGCTGTTGTCGGCGTATTCGCTCTCCTTGAAGATAGCGTCGTCTGCGGTGAGTCCGCTGTCGAGAGCGTAGTTGCCGTTGATCACTGCCAGGTCAACGTCCTGGATAACGGAGTAAACCAGGTTTGCGTCCACCTCAACGAACTCCACTGGAACCTTGTAATCGGTGATGTCGCTGATCTCAGGGGAAGCGCCTGCCTCTGGGTCGATGGTGAAGAACCCTGCGCTCTCAAGAAGCTTCAGCGCTCTGCCCTCGTTGGTGAGGTCGTTCGGAACGGCAATCTTGAGGGTATCGGTGGAAGCCAGTGCGTCGTCGATAGTCAGACCCTTGGCGGTGTAGATATTCATTGCAACGATGTAGGTATCGCCGATCGCGGTCAGGTCGTAGCCGTTGGTGGAAACCTCGTTGTTGAAGTAAGCGTGGTGCTGGAATGCGTTCATGTCGATCTCGCCGCTGTTGAGCGCGTTGTTCGGGATATTGAAGCTTGTGAACTGAACGTACTCAAGGTTGATTCCCTCGGGAGCAAGCTTGTCCTTGATGGGATTCCAGATGTCCTCGTATACGTTGCCGGTGAGTCCGATCTTTACTGTAACGGGGTTCTCGGGGGAGTACGCAGCCTCGCTGTCAGCCGCGGAGCTGTCGCCGGAATCCTCGACTACGGAGCTGTCAGCAGCGGAACTGCTGTCCACGCTGGAATCATCAGCAGTGGAGGTATTGGAAGAGCAAGCGGTGAAGGATACCGCTGCGAGGATTGCTGAAAGGGAAAGTGCGATCTTGTTTCTGATAGACATTGTTCTGTTCTCCTTTGAACTTGTTTTGTTTAGTTGATTTCCGGTCGGCTGCGCTGCCATTGACCGGTTATTTCTCTGTTTTCTTTGCGATGATGTTGCCGGCGATCTGAATGATCTGGACGATCACCACGAGTACGACCACCGCCGCAACGATTATGTCGTAGTTATTTCTCTGCACGCCCTGGACATAAGCGAAGTTGCCGAGTCCGCCGGCGCCGACTGCACCAGCCATGGCGGTGAGTCCGACCAGGTTGATGAGGGTTATCGTGATGCCACGGGAAAGCGCCGGGATACTCTCGCGGAGATACACCCGGAATATTATCCCGTATTTGGAGCAGCCCATCGACTGAGCCGCTTCTATAAGCCCCGGATTCACGCCTGCCAGCGCCGCTTCCACCTGTCTTGAGAAGAAGGGCACAGTCCCTACTATGAGGGGGAATATCGACCCGACAACGCCGATGGAAGTGCCGCTGATTATTCTCGTCAGGGGAAACAGCAGGAACAGCAGGATTATGAACGGGATAGAACGAAGCAGGTTAATGATCACGTCAAGCACCCGGTAAACCGCAGTGTTCTCCGCAAGTCCGCCCTTTTTCGTGACAGTCAGCAGGATTCCCAAAGCCATGCCGATCACCATGATGAACAGCGTGGAAATTCCGGTCATCTCAAGGGTTTCCACCGTCGCCTTTCCAAGCTCCGGGAGCTTCTTGAGAACGTTCGGCATGATGTTTTCAAAGAATTCAGGCACTCAGGATCACCTCCACTCCGACATTTATATCGCAGAGGTACTTAACTGCGTCGCGGATATCGTCCTCTTTTCCGTCCGCGATAACGACAAGTCCGCCGATGGGGTTGTCGCCGATTATCTCAATGCTGCCGAAAATGATGTTGAGGTCAATGTTGAATCTGCGCGAGATGGTGGATACCAGCGCTTCGCACGCGCTTCTCTCCAGGTACTTGAACCGGAGTATCTTCTGCCCGGGCTTGAGCTGCACCAGCGGAGATTTCTCCTCGATAAGTGTGTTTATGCCGCTCAGGCTGGAGGTAGTGTCCACAAAGGAACGCGTTACCTTCTCCTGTGGGTTCGCGAATATCTCAAACACATCGCCCTGCTCCACTACCCTGCCGTTTTCCATTACGGCGGTGCGTGTGCATATTTCCTTGACCACGTTCATCTGGTGGGTTATCAGCACTATCGTCAGCCCCAGCTGCGCGTTCAGCTTTTTTAGTAGCTTCAGTATCGCCTCGGTGGTCTGCGGATCCAGCGCCGATGTCGCCTCGTCGCAGAGGAGTATCTCCGGGTCGCTCGCCAGCGCTCTCGCTATTGCCGCGCGCTGCTTCTGTCCGCCGGAAAGTTCCGAGGGATACGCGCCTGCCTTGTCGGCGATCCCCACAAGCTCCAGCAGCTCCATCGCCCTGGAGTTCAGCGCACTGCGGCTCATTCCGCTGTGGCGTATCGGGAATATGACGTTCTCGAGCACCGTGCGCGACGCAAACAGGTTGAAGTGCTGGAAGATCATGCCGATCTTCTTGCGCTGGCGGCGTAATTCCGCTCCGCGCAGGGCGGTGATGTCCCTGCCGTTGATCAGCACCTTGCCGCTGTCTGGGCGCTCAAGCAGATTGATACAGCGCACCAGCGTGGATTTGCCGGCGCCGGAAAATCCGATAATCCCGAATATCTCGCCGTCTTTTATTTCAAGAGTAACGTTGTCCGCCGCATTGAATTTCTTCCCGGCGTTGACGTAGGTCTTGGTTATGTTCTCAAGACGTATCATCTGATCACCTCATTTTCGGTCGTTCGTTTTCGGGGCACTGCCCTGCGCTTTCGGGCGGTCCGGATTCCACTCCGGACTTACGGACGACCGGAAATGACCGGTCAGCCCTTGCCCGAAAGCATACGCATTCGCCCGAAGCGGAAATTCCTGCGCAGAAGTATTGTGAATATCGCGCCCATGTTTTCCGCCTCCCTAGTAACCTATCTTTCCTATAGGCTTTATGTGTTGTATTATAACATCAAAACACCAATTTGTCAATAGGTTTTTAAGGATTCATACCGATTTTATAGGTTTTGTAGCAATCTGCCGGATTCAAGTAAAAGTTTTATGGATTTTGCACAAAACCAAATTAATCCGGAATCCACTCCCGGGAATAGTATTCCACTAACGCTTTACAAATTCCGGCTGACATGCTATAATGTATTAGTATCATTACCGTAAACACGGGAACAATAAGAACAGAAAGGAACACGCAATGAAAAGAATACTATCGCTGCTGATGGCGGCGGTGACTTCCCTTTCGCTGGCGGCGTGCTCGGCGAGTACTCCGGAGGAAACCCCGTCCACGTCCCAGAGCGTAAGCGCGGACTACTCCGTGGACTCCACGGCTGCGGCTGCGGAATCCCAGCCCACGGAGGAGCAGTCCACCGCAGCGGCTGACAGCGCTCCGTCCGCTGAAGCGTCGCAATCCACCACAGCCGTAAATACGGAAATCGCGGAGGAACCACAGGCGGAAGCGCTGCCGGAGGACGGGACTTATTCCAGCCGGGACGATGTGGCGCTGTATATCCACACCTACGGGCACCTCCCCGGAAACTTCATCACGAAAAAGGAAGCCCGGGAGCTTGGCTGGAGCGGTGGCTCAGTAGAAGACTACGCCCCGGGCAAATGTATCGGCGGCGACCACTTCGGCAACTACGAGGGACTTCTCCCGGAGAAATCCGGCAGGAGCTACACCGAATGCGACATCGACACGCTGGGCAGCAGCGGCCGCGGCGCAAAGCGGATCATCTTCTCGAACGACGGGCTGATCTACTACACCGACGACCACTACGCTTCATTCACACTACTTTACGGAGAGGAATAACACATGAAAACACTTATTATTGACGCAGCAACCGTTGGCAACATGGACATTATCCACGGCAGATTCTACGCCGCATTCGATTTCCCGGAGTGCTACGGCGAAACGCTGGATTCGCTTCACGACTACCTCGGCGAGATCAACACCGAAGCCGAGATAAAGATCCTGAACAACTCTGCACTGGAAGGTTCCATCGGGGAAAAGGACGCAGCAGGGCTGCGCCGGGTGCTCAATGACAGTGCCGCAGAGAATCCGAACATTCACGTTGAATTCCTGGATTGAAAAATATCACAAAAAAACATGTAACTGCGCCCGAAAAGGCGCAGTTTTTTTATAAATTTATGATATAATATAAATGTAGATTAATAATTCCGGTGCGCCACTTTCGAAACAACAAACCGCCAGAAAAAGGAGCTGTATCAAAATGCCGAAGGAATCCAGACTACCCGGCGAGGGAAATGCGCAGCGTCTGAAAATGCTGTACCTCCGGGACATCTTTCTGAAATACACAAACGAGAACCAGTCGCTCACGCGCCAGCAGATCGAGGAAAAGCTCGCGGACCTGGGCGTTTCCGAGGGCAGAAAGGCATTCGCCGAGGATATAGAGGCGCTGCGGCAGTACGGCATGGATATACAGTCCACCAACGGACGGACTGCCTCCTACCAGCTGATGAGCCGGGACTTCGAGCTGGCGGAGCTGAAGCTGATCGCCGATGTGATCAGCTCCTCCAAGTTCCTGACCTACAACCAGTCCGCGGAACTTCTGCACAAGATAGAGGATCTCTGCTGCGACTGCGACGCAATGCAGCTGCGCCGCAACGTATTCGTAACCGGGCGCTCCAGGCAGCCGAACAAGGGCGTGCTTTACAACGTGGACACGATACAGCGCGCCATCGCCGGAGAAAATGGGAAGTTCAAGATATCGTTCAAGTATTTCGAGTACGACATGAACCGCCGCAAGAAATACCGCGACAAGGCAAGGATATGCACTCCTTACGCGCTGGTGTGGGACCGGGATCACTACTACCTCGTTGCGTGGAACGACCACCGGGAGTGCTACTCCAACTTCCGCGTGGACCGCATGGAAGCCGTGAGGATAACCGCCGAGCCTGCGCGCCCCCTCGACCGGGATTTCGACCTGACCCAGTATGTCATGACGCACATCTCAATGTTCAGCGGCGACGAGGTGGAGGTAAAGATACGATGCGACCAGAGTATCGTGAACGCAGTCCTGGACAGATTCGGCATGGACGTCCGAATGATCCCGGACAAGGACGGGGAACATTTCACGCTTTACGCCAGCGTGGTGGCAGAGGCGCCGTTCTACGCGTGGCTGTTCCAGTTCGGCGGAAAGGCTGTGGTGCAGTCCCCGGAGTGGGTCCGCCAGAAATACATAGACATGCTCAGGGACGTGATGGAAAATGCGTGAATACACATACTGCCTGCCAAACTGGCGTTGACGACGCAGATGTGCCGTTATCGACAATTTAAAAGGGGCTGCGAATCATCGCAGCCCCTTAAACTGTTTATTCCTGACAGATCACTTTACAAAAGGATTCTCGGTCGGATACATCATGCCGGCAGGCTGATTGAATCCGATGTCCTGAACGCCGAGATAACGGAAGAGGTCGAACAGGAGCTTTCCGTAGTGACCGAATGCAACCGCACCGTGGTGGGGATAACGCTTTTCAACCAGAACGTGACGGTAGAAGCGTCCCATCTCGGGAATTGCGAAAATACCGATACCGCCGAAGGAACGTGTAGGAACATCGAGGATCTCGCCCTCTGCGATGTATGCACGGAGCTGTCCCTCGCTGTCGCACTGTAAACGATAGAATGTGATGTCGCTTGCTGCGATATCGCCCTCGAGAGTGCCTCTTGTGAAGTCAGGCTCGCTGCCTGCTGGCTCAAGCAGACGGTGCTGGATAAGCTGGTACTTGACAGCACGGTCTGAGCACATCTTGCACTCGGGAGTATTTCCGCAGTGGAAGCCCATGAATGTGTCTGTAAGAGAATAGTTGTACTTGCCCTTGATATCCTCGTCATATATGTACTTGGGAACGGAGTTGTTGATATCAAGCAGTGTAACCGCGTCAGCGGAAATGCACATACCGATATATTCGCTCAGTGCGCCGTAAATATCAACCTCGCAGGATACGGGGATTCCGCGGCTTACAAGTCGGCTGTTTACATAGCAGGGCTCAAATCCGAACTGGGAGGGGAATGCGGGCCAGCACTTGTCAGCGAATGCAACGTACTTTCTGGAGCCCTTGTGGTTTTCTGCCCAGTCTAAAAGGGTAAGCTCAAACTGTGCCATGCGCTTGTTGAGGTCGGAGTAATAGCGACCCTCGCCCATCTCCTTTGCCATATCAGCGCATACAGCGTCGATTCTGGGGTCGTTCTCGTGCTCCTTGAAGGAAACGAGGAGGTCGAGCTCGGAGTTCTCTTCGATCTCAACGCCTAACTCATATAAGCCCTTGATAGGAGCATTGCAGGCGAAGAAGTCCTGGGGACGGGGACCGAAGGTGATGATCTTTAAGTTCTTGACGCCGATGACAGCTCTTGCTACCGGAACGAAGTCCTTGATCATCTTAACGATGTCGTCAGCGGTGCCAACAGGATACTCAGGGATAAAGCCCTTGAGATGACGCATGCCAAGGTTGTAGGAGCAGTTGAGCATACCGCAGTAAGCGTCGCCTCTGCCGTTGATCATGTCGCCGTCGCCCTCTGCTGCTGCAACGAACATTACGGGGCCGTCGAAATTCTTTGCGATAAGGGTTTCAGGAGTTTCAGGACCGAAGTTACCGAGGAATACTACTAAAGCGTTGCACTCAGCCTTCTTTACGTCCTCGACAGCCTTGAGCATATCAAGCTCGTTCTCAACGGTAACGGGACATTCGTATATCCCCTCTCCGTAAGCGGAAACTATAGCCTTACGGCGTCTTTCGGATAAAGCGATAGGGAAGCAGTCACGGGATACGGCAATTATGCCGAGCTTGATTTCAGGTATGTTGGTCATTAGTTTTACCCTCTCAATTATATATTTCCGGGAAGTTTTGATACTCCCGACAGTTTACGTTTATAGGATATCACAAAAACTTTTGCTTGTCTAGTGTTTTTTTGTCGCAATCATGCAAAATCTACCCAAAAAACAACGAAATGCATATTACAAAGTTGTCAATTCGGGAAATATGTGATAGAATGAATCAGATAGGCGGCACTTACCGTACTATACATACAGAAAATAATTAAAGGAAAGAAGCGACTAAATCACAATGAACAAGGACCTGACGATCGGAAGCCCCGGAAAATCCCTCATCATGTTCACGATACCGCTGTTCATCAGCGTGATGTTCCAGCAGATGTACAACATCGCCGACAGCGTGATCGCCGGTAAATTCGCCGGAGAGGACGCCCTCGCGGCGATCGGCGCAAGCTACCCCATAACCATGATATTCATGGCAGTGGCGGTGGGCTGCCAGATAGGCTGCTCTGTGGTCATAAGCAAGCATTTCGGCTCCGGCAATATGCAGATGACCAAGACCTGTATCTCCACCTCGCTAATTTCAGGAACCGTGCTCTCCGCTATACTTACGCTTGTAGGAGTGCTCTTCAGCGGAGTGTTCATGCAGTGGGTCCAGACCCCTGCGAACATATTTGACGACGGCTGCCTGTACCTCATGATCTACACCGGCGGATTCATGTTCCTGTTCCTCTACAACATCGTCACCGGTATTTTCAACAGCCTGGGTGACAGCAAGACGCCGCTGTACCTGCTTATCGCAAGCTCCGTCGGCAACGTTATTCTGGACTGCATTCTCATAATCCCGCTTAAAATGGGAGTCGCCGGCGCGGCATGGGCTACCTTCGCGGCGCAGGGCGCGGCTTGTATTCTGGCGCTGTTCCTGCTGTTCCGCCGCGTGAAATCCATGAACATAAAGGGCGGAAAGCCGTTCAGCGGCAGGGCGCTCGGCGAGATCTGCAAGGTGGCTGTCCCCAGCGTACTCCAGCAGAGCTTCATCTCCATCGGCAACCTGTTTATTCAGTACATGGTCAACGGGTACGGCTCCTCCATAGTTGCCGGGTACTCCGCCGCAATCAAGCTGAACACCTTCGCGATAACCTGCTTCACCACCATCGGAAACGGCATGTCCAGCTTCACGGCGCAGAATATCGGCGCGGATAAGCCGGAGCGTATCCGGAAGGGATTCCGCTCATCGCTGTTCTTCTCGCTGGGCACTGCGGCGGTGTTCTTCCTGCTGTTCTTCATACTCAGCGAACCTCTTCTCTCACTGTTCATGAACGGCGACAGTTCCCGGCTCGCGATGGACACCGGCGTGGACTTTCTGCGTATTGCTTCGCCGTTCTACTTCATCGTGTGCATTAAGCTGCTCTGCGACGGAGTGCTCCGCGGCAGTGAAGCCATGGGCTGCTTCATGGCGGCGACATTCACGGATCTTATCCTGCGCGTGGTCCTCGCTGCAATATTCTCCAACACCATGGGCGAGGTACGCGGGATCTGGCTCTCCTGGCCGGGCGCGTGGATCGCAGGTACAATAATGTCAGTGATATTCTACCTGACTGGCATGTGGAGCAGAAAACTCCGGAAAACTCCCATCGCCAAAACCGTAGAGGAATCCCTGGAGGATATCTTTGAGGAATCCCCGGCTGAAGAATCAGAGGAATGATCATACGGCACGATATCCAGAGGGCGGAACGTGATTCCGCCCTTTCTGCACCTCAGATTCACAATAAATGTGGCGGAATCCGCCGTCAGTTCTCCCGACATGAAAATCATACCCGTTACCCGGGTTATTTTCCCTTTTTCGCTTGCAAAATCTCCGGATATATGTTACAATAGAACCAGGAGAAAATATAGTAAGAGGAGGCTTTACCATGACTGACGCCAAGGACGGCAAAATAATCCACGCAGCAGCAGAGATATCAATTGACCCTAACTGCACTACTGCATTCATGACCCTTGAGCCGCCTGCAAACGGCGGACTTGAAATGACAGTCGATAAAGCTCTTGCGGCCGTTGCTGATAAGGGTATCAGCTTCGGGCTGATGGAAAACGAGATCGAACGCGCAGTTACAGAGCGCCGATATGGCGAAAATATCTGTATTGCGCGCTGGCAGCCGCCTGTAAACGGTGAGGACGGGAAAATTGAATACCACTTTAAGCGTGAAAGTACGTTTAAGCCTGTCGAGGACGAAAACGGCAACGTTGACTACAAGAACCTGGGATTGGTGCGCAATATCTATAAGGGTACCCCGATAGCCAGGATCACGCTGCCCACCGAGGGCACTCCGGGCACCGACATCATGGGGAAATCCGTTCCGCAGAAGGTTGGAGTTCCGGTAACTTTCGCCGTCGGGAAGGGTACTGAACTCGTGAACAACGGCACCGAGATAGTCGCTGTCACCGATGGAAATCTCGCCTACACCAACGGTGCGTTCTGCATTGAGGAATCCCTGCTGATACGCGGCGACGTGGACGTTTCCAGCGGAAACATTGACTTCATTGGCGACATCATCATCAAGGGAAATGTCCTGGAGGGCTTCGCAGTGACCTCCAAGAAGAACATCACAATAAACGGCAACGTCACCAACGGCACCATTACCGCCGACGGGAACATCACCGTCAAGCTGGGCTGCATAAATTCCAACCTGCACAGCGAGCTTGGCAGCATTAAGCTGGATTTCTGCGAAAACAGCAAGCTGTACGCCGGGCAGAATGTCGAGGCTTCCTCCTTTGTGGGAGGAGATGTGTTCGCCGGGAAGGACATCATTGCAAGCGGCAAGGGTATCATGATGGGCGGTAAGTACACCGCGCTGGAAAACATCACCGCTTCCGTCATCGGCTCGGAAAGCTACGCCAAAACCCTGGTCACCCTCGGCAACAACGCAGTGCTCACCGAAGAGATGGAGGGGCACAAGCACACGATACAGAACTACGAGGATAAGCTTGACCAGCTCGGGAAGATCGTCACCGCCCTCACGGAAATGGCGAAGGTGAGCAAGCTCAGTCCGGAGCGTGAGCAGATGAAGGTGGAGGCAATGCGCTCCCGGTTCCAGATACAGGGCGAGATAAAGCGCCTTAACAACAGAATCAAGGAGATCGCAACCACCCTGGAGCGCAAGCAGAACCTGTCTGTGTCCTGCAAGCGCGCTTTCTACCCCGGCGTCACCCTGCGTATCAACTCCTGCATATTCCAGGTGAATACCATGACGCCGCACTCAAGGGCAACCATCGGCGACGGCGAGATCGTAATGAAGCCGCTCTGATACCGGACAACAGAATAAGAAAGGGGCTGTTTTCAGCCCCTTTTTTTGTATTTCTCCGCTTGTTTCCAAGAGTACTGTTCCGGAATGAGAAACACCCCCGAATTACTTCGGGGGTGCGGTTAGTGTTTGAACTATCTGGTCACTTATTGTTGATTACTTTCTCTTGCGAGAAACTACTACAGCAGCACCAGCCAGAGCAACAACGCCAGCAGCTACAGCTACGCCAGCAACGCCAGTGTCAGGGTTGCCCTTGTTAGCGTCGGTGTTGGTATTGGTGTTGTCAGCAGCGTCAGCAGTCTCATCGGAAGTAGCAACCTCAGCGGTGTCGTCAACAGTTACGTCAACAGTCTCATCAACTGTTACGTCAACAGTCTCGTCAACGTCAGCGGTCTCAACAACCTCTACGGTCTCGTCAGCGGGCTCATCTGCAGGAGCAGTGGTATCAGCGGGCTTTGTGGTATCAGCAGGCTTTTCAGCAGCGGTCTTGGTGATGTCCTCGCCCTTGGAGTTCAGCAG
>ENA-ORTN01001745-ORTN01001745.1-human-gut-metagenome-genome-assembly--contig:-NODE-1745-length-20149-cov-7.590972_pt1 | contig 20149 bp, 10 predicted proteins | sample MGYA00242070_ERZ509189 | MGnify/ENA primary metagenome ERZ509189 (study PRJEB26280, sample SAMEA2338821) | human gut metagenome | biome: human gut; feature: human-associated habitat; material: faeces...
CCATGGAAACTCCTTCTATATCCCATTCCTCCGGTATTTCCCATTCCTTATAAATCCGAACCGGTTCTCCTGTAATAGAGCATCCATCATCCGACAACGGATATAAAGCACCGGAGCTGAGCAACAGATATCGTTTTCCGTCCTCACCAACCACATGTTCCGGATCAATTCCCCCTATTTTCAAATCAACCGGAGCGCTCCACGGACCTTCCGGAGTATCCGCCCAAGTTACCATATTGGTTTTCTTTCCTTTCTCGTCCCGAGTAGGGAAATAAATATAGAAACGCTTGTTATGGACTACAATATCCGGAGCCCAGATGTCTCCGGTAAAAGTAGACAAGACAGTGGAACAGGGAGTCCAGTTTATCAAGTCATCCGACTGGTAAACGACCAGTCCCGGAGTATAAATAAAAGAGGAATGGACCAGATAATAAGATTTTCCATAACGGACAATAGAAGGATCCGAATTATCACCTTCCAAAATACGTACAGTAGTTTGATCCTCATTTAAAGGATCTTGGGACTGCCCCCATAAAGGGAGCGCCCCAAAGACTAGCAAAAATGCGCAAACAGATAAAATGTTTTTCATATATAATTCTTATTCTTGTGCCAAACCATATCCATTCGTTATCTTGCCTTTAGATTTGCTCAACGTTTCGAATGGAATAGGCCAGTAATATCTGGGAGGAACATTACCGTCCTTTACTCCCGGCAACAAATTACTATTCGTATAATGATCAGCATATTTCACCAATGTCACTCCCCAATCATCCTGTGTATAACCCTCGTCAAGCAATCTCTTTGCTTCAGCACCATCGGGATCTATATAATTAAACAGCCCCTCAATAGCCAGATTATGGTCTGTCCCAGTAACTTTTACCGGAGTAGTGCTATAATCATATTGACCTCTCCATCCCGGATACAGAGCCGGATTCGACTCATCTGGATCAAAAGTCAGCGGTGAACTTAAATACACTTTCTTAGTATATACATAATTCGAAATCACATTACCATTAGCAAATTCATGATATCCTTTTGTTTGCAAATCATTAACCATCTCCGTCATTTCTGCACGAACAGCTAAAGCTTTTTCCACAAACTTACCAGAACGAATCAAATCCCAGCGACGAGTCCCTTCACCTAGAAGTTCTAATTTGCGTTCTTGCAAAATAGCTTCCTTCAAAGCCTCACCTGAAGCTGAAATAGCATGTTCAGAATTCCCAAATGCACGTTGACGGATTTGGTTAAGTAATTGGATTGCTTCTCCTTCCGCTCCCAATTCCGCTTTGACCTCCGCTTGCATCAAAATAAGATCAGCAAGCCTCAACACCGGCCAATTCATTCCCGAAGTACGTTGAGATGTAGTATAAGGAGGATTCATACGATTCTCATCCCATTTATTAATAGCAATTCCCCCATCCAACTTGCTACCCGGAGTAAAAGACAACAGAGCTTCATTGCCATCACCTTTACTACCAGTAACAGTCACACTAGCATCTCTACGCATATCACCTGCTTCAAACTCACCATAATAGAAAGAGGGAATAATACGTAACGCCCCAAACGACTTGCAAGGCGCAGCTTGATTACTACCACCACTGGACGGACGTCCAAAAGCATAAGAATATTCACTGGTAGTAGTCTGCCCACTTTGTCCCCCTTGTATATTACCTACTTCAAAAATAGATTCTGGACTCAGAGCCAGATCATGAGTATATTGAAAATGACGCTGAAACGGGTTATTCGCATAACTCCGGTCATCAACCGTAACTAAAGCAGCCGTCCCTTTATTATTCAAAGCAGCCTGAAAATACTTCTCGGCAATCTTATAATAATCTAGATAATCATTGCGCCGAGCATAGACACATCCTAGTTCTTCTTTTCCTTTTGTCGTAAACTGTACGTCACCATACAAACCGGGCACATCTGTACGAATTGTCTGATATCCACCGGAATAAAGAGCTATCTGTCCTAACAACGCGTCAGCAAACCCCTTGGAAAAACGTTCAGCAGTAATGCCACCTTCTCCCAGTGGATACATCAATGCTTCTGCCTCCTTCAATATCTCAATAAGATTATCATAAATTTCAAAACGGGAAGTCAATGAATAATCTTCCACATTGTTATTTTCATATCCATAAGGTACATCACCATAATGTTTTACCAAATCGAAATAGCAGAAAGCCTTCATTGTTAAAGCCTCACCATAAAGTTGAGTCCAATCATTTACTTTTCCTGCTGCCACAGCATCTTGAAATGCAGGTTTATCAGCTACCAATTCCGCTACCTTAGATGCACGTGCAATCGTAGTATAAAGCCCGTTGAAGCCTGAACCACCAGCATTTACACTTAACAATTCCGGTAATAGTCTAGCGTTGGCATTATTTAAAGAGCCTATTTCCGGATATATTTCAGAGTCTGAGCCAATGGGATCATTCCAACGATAAGCTCCCATAATACAATTCTGCCGATAATTAGCATAACACCAAGACAGGATTTTAAAAGTTTCGGAAGTAGAAGAGGTTACAAACTCATCTCCAGTGTTCTCCGGTGAAGAAGTATTCAGATAATCACTACATTGAGCAAAAGAACAGCATAGTGCCAATGCAGATATATATGTTGCTAATTTATTCATAATAATTAATTTAATGATTTGTTTTTTTGATTAGAAAGCAAGATTTAAACCAACCACAAACGAACGTGCTCTAGGATAAGTACCCCAGTCCAATCCTACTGTAGGGTATTTCGCCTTATTCTGAGAGGTATTAGCACTAACTTCAGGATCCAGACCTGAGTAACCGGTTAAGGTAAACAAATTATAGATTGTTCCATAAATACGCAATTTACTCAAACCAGCCTTATGCAAAACCTTATCGGGCAATGAATACCCCAATGTCAACGTGTTCAGACGCAAATAAGAACCATCTTCAATAGCAATACTGGAAGTAACCCCATTTTCACTATAAGGTAATGGTAAATTAGCATTTACATTAGCTGCATTTAATTGCTCAGGAGTAGTGAGACGAACCAATTTCCCATCTACCACGTCATAAATCTTATAGGAGTCTTTCATAAAACCAAGTTTATTCTCATATACTCCCTTTTCTTTTGCGCCGTACAAGGAAGCGATTTTATTCACATTATACACATCATTACCATAACTCCAATTAAAATACAATCCTAAATCAAAATTTTTATAAGTTGTATTGATATTGAAACCACCTGTATGAACAGGATTCATATCACCAATAATGGTAACATCTTTCTCATCAATGCTGCCACTATTATCCATATCCCTAAATTTCGGAAGACCCGGATAGGCATTTTGTCCGGACGGACGGTCCACCCCATGTACAGGATTAATAAAAGAACCTAAATCTGCCACGCCCTCTTTCAATATATATTGTCCGTTTACATAATTAAAGTCATCTGTAGTATAAAAGCCATCATATATAAAACCTCTGACCATACCCACAGGTTTGCCTTCCTGTAAAATATAATCCTCACCCGGGAAACTGCTACTACCACACCAACTAGAGCCATATAAACCTGTTACATTTTCTGCCAATTTATCGACCTTGCCTTTATTGAAATTTATATTCATACCAGCCGTGATATTCCAATCTTTATTTTCAAAAATCACACCTGACAAAGAAAACTCAATTCCCTTATTACTAGTCTGACCAATGTTATCATACGTAGATGTGAATCCGGTAATCCCCGGAAGCGAAGTCAACATCAGCAAATCCTTTGTTGTATTCCAATATAAATCCAAAGATCCCCACAAACGGTTCTTTAAAAATCCGAAATCGAAACCAAAATTACGTGTAATAGTTGTTTCCCATTTTAGATTTTTATTTGCCATTTGTTCCGTTGAAAGGTCATAAGAAGATGAATACTGGTTATTTAGTATATATTGATATCGTAAATCTGTTTCAGAAGTCCACGTTTGTGACCATAAATCTGAGCTGATACCATCATTACCTACCGTACCATAAGACAAACGGACTTTCAAGTTATCTAACCAGTCTTTCGTCCCTTCCATGAAAGTTTCTTCAGAAAGGCGCCATCCAAAAGCCGCAGCAGGAAAATATCCCCAACGGTGTTCGGGGGAAAACTTAGAAGAGCCATCGGCACGGAATGTCACAGTAAACAAATAACGATCCATCAATGTATAATTAGCACGACCAAAGAATGAGAGAATACGTCCGGGAATATCTACTCCAGAAGAAAATTTACTTGTTCCATGATCTGCATCATATTGGTTAATCATGGCAAATGCATTATCCTTTGTAAAATTAGAGGGAAAGTGACTAGCTGAAATTGACATTTTACTACCTCCGGAGTCTGTAACTTCATGTCCCAACAGAATATTCAAACGATGCTGTTTAGGTAAAAAATTGAAGTCATAACTGATTGTATTCGTCCAACGCAGTCCCCAACTATCACGCTTTGTATATTCCACATTTCCCGCATATAGTTTGGCTCCTGTTTCGTCATCCAAATAATTATTATAAATAGCTCCCCCCCAAATCTTATCTTGTTCCCATGATTGGTTTAAAGTAAAGTCAGTATGATAAGCAAAGCCATCAAACAATCTCCAATTTAAAGATAAAGTACCACGAAGTCTTTGTTTAATATATAGTGGATCATAATCTCCGATACGAGCCACAGGACTATAAGTATCCCAGGTAGACTGACGACCATACATCTCCATATTCCCTTCACGCAAAGCATTCAAGTCCCCCAAAATATCACGAGTAGCAATCGGACGAAAACGATAAGAAGATGAAAGCAATGAGCCGGAACCATTAGTTGTTCCTTCATCTCCCATAGTACGCATATCACTATAACGAGTATCCAGATTAATATCTAAATTATCACGTAATTTCTGATTAATCTTCAACGAAACACCTCCACGCTTTGCATAAGAGTTAAGTTTCATACCTTGCTCATCCATATAGTTCATCGCAAACAAGACTTTTGTTTTTTCAGTACCTCCACTAACAGACAAATCATGATTATGGGATACAGAACTATTATACACATCTTTTTGGATATTATAATTCTTGGTGTTACGATAGCTTTCTATACCCTCTGTATTACTACCCAAATAATCACCAATACCATATAATTTTTCAAATGGCAAACGATATGCATCGCCACTGGCGGCGGCATTTCCCCAAACAAATGACAAATAATCATAAGGATCTAATGTTTCCAAGTATTTAGTCGGAGTATTGAATTTAACATAGCCATTATAAGAAACCGAAACCTTTCCTTCTTTCGCTCCCTTTGTAGTCACAAGAATTACACCATTGGCACCACGCGCACCATAGATAGCTGTAGAAGAAGCATCTTTCAGCACATCAATACTTTCCACTTGATCAGACGGAATATCATTTAAAGAATTCACAGTTACACCATCTACTAAAATCAAAGGTTCATTACTTTGCGAAATGGAACCTCCTCCTCGCACACGAATAGAAATTGCCGCATCAGGACGTCCATCTTGTGAGGTAATGTTCACACCAGGAAGTTTACCTTGCATAGCCTGTGCTACATTAGAAACAGGCATAACAGACACGGTTTTACCACTAACAGAAGCAACAGAACCAGTCAAGTCCTTACGTTTAATAGTCTGATAACCAATTACTACCACTTCATCAAGCACCTCATTATCACTCTCCATCTTAATGGCAAACGTATTTTGGCTACCGACTTTTACATTTTGAGTCTTGTATCCGATATAGGAAACTACCAATGTAGCGTTTGCGGGAACTTCCAATGTAAATTTACCATCCAAATCTGTAACTGCCCCTGTAGTAGTCCCTTGAACTAAAACCGACACCCCAATCATAGGTTCACCTGTTTCATCAATAATGGTTCCGGTTATAGTCTTTGTCTGGCTAACAATTTGAGTATCATAGTTTTTCTCACCAACAGAAATCTCAGCCATCACCGGTATAACACTTATAGACATTGCGGCCGACAATCCCCAAATAAGAAAAGAACGGCTGGCTTTGCAACCGTATGCGCTTGCAAACAAACGCCTTGTTTTCTGAACATTTTCCATACTTTCCTGGGTTAACAAATAATTATTTTAGATTTAATAATTCTTTTTGTGTTCTCTTTAAGCGTGCGCCATAATCATAATATCTTAAATCACACATTGCAAAAGTAGAAATATTTTCGGAAAACAAAAATCATTTTGCATTATTTTACTTTATTTTATTTCGATTGCTTTCATTTACAACAAACAATACAACTAGAAAACGAAAGTAAGACAATACAAAGTATTGGATATATGCATTCTACGCCCTTTAGTCAGACAAAGATTGAGGAGATATAATACTTTCGTTTCCTTTCAACCAAGCTAAATTAAATTTATAATAGAAGCGACTTGTTATCAAATGGATCATATTATCGGGTGTTTGTGTTCCAGCCAAATAACCACGAGGTTCGGCATGACCCTCATCCATTTCAAAAAACTGAGTCCAAGCTCCACCATTAAGAAAACGATAAGTACCGTCAGTCAACAAACGTTTTACAGGCCAAGTCTTACCTTCATCGTATGACAAAGCAGCATACATGCCATATCCTTTAAAAGACTTTCCTGACTTATCAGTAAACATCATACCACGCTCCTCCTTCGGAGTACGATAAGGATGCTCAGTAAAAGATATCAGTAAAATAGGACCTTCATTCAAACGCATCAATACCAGCCGTTGTCCTCCATCAATGGGGGGAAATTCCGAAGCGGAATAATGCCAAGTCTTACCCATATCATCAGACACACTCATGGGCATACGTAGATGTCCTTCTTTATCACGAATACTATTATTACGCCCCAATGCCATCAATCTGCCATCCTTCAATTGCACCACTCCGGCATGGATTCCAGCGATAGTGGTACCTGTACCCCCTTCTTTAAAATCAGGCAAAGATGCTCCATCCCATGGATCCGTCCAAGTTTTTCCTTTATCCTTACTGATATGAACAGCCGCCCCGTCTCTTCCACCTGGTCCGGCATCACAAGCCTGAACAAACCAGCCTTCCTTTGTAATAGAGGTTCCGGCTATCACTTGATGGCGTCTCGTATGTTCTGGAGCAATAATACGAGGTTTACTCCAAGTTTGTCCATTATCTGTACTTGTACGCAAAGTCATCATCAAATTCTGCCAATGTCCGGCCGCCTCCACTCCATTAATATGATAAAGAGTCCCTTGATGGTCATTCAATAATGCAGTTCCGGTCAAGTTACGATCAGCTATCTGATAAAACATACGGGGCTTCTCCCATTCACTACTTCCGGCACGCAAACGCGAAGAGAGCACCACCATCTCACGCCCTTTTTCTTCATTGGTAGAAAACCACACAGCTAACAAATCTCCATTATCACACCAAGTCAATGCCGGCTGATGATTATGTTTGAAAAAAGGCGTTCCACTATGCGCATCCGGTTCATGCACATAAACCAAAGGAGCAGTGAAGACAGGTTCCGTGATATATTGAGAGGCCCAATCCCATTTTATCTGAGACACAACATACTCATCTTTTGGCTGAGAAAGCGGAGCGGTCTGCGGATACTCTGCCTGTACCACCCGAAAGCCCGTCATTGCATGTTTATCCTCTGGCAACATAGCCATACGGTTTGCCGAACGGAGATATTTCACCGGTGTATTATGACTACCTCCTCTGGTCACACGTGCTATACCGTCCGAATAGCCGACAGGATCAGTCTGTTCCTTGTCTATATATGGTCCATACCAGTCCAAACACCACTCCTCCACATTTCCACACATATCATATAGACCCCAGTCGTTGGGAGGAGTTTGTGCCACTCTCAAAGACAAGGGTTTTAGAGTAGCCGTTATCACTTGATTCTTTTGCCAGGCGGCAGGAAGCTTGTCATCCATATAGAAGTTCCAGTAACGACCTGCCTTACACGCATATTCCCATTCAGCTTCGGTAGGCAGACGATAAGTTTTTCCTTCTTTCCGAGTCAACCAGTCACAAAAGGCAACGGCATCTTGATAAGTTACGAACACCACCGCTTCGTCATCTTCACTTGAAAAACCATTTTTACCACGCAGCGACTTGTGTTCGGGGCAGAACAATTCATATTGCGCATTAGTCACTTCGGTCAGTCCCATTTTAAACGGTTTAGATATGTGCACCTTATGCATAGGCGCTTCATCATAATTTTCATCTCCACCCAAAGTTCCCATATAGAAATTTCCCGCAGGTATTTCTATCATTGGAATCAATTCACTTTGTGCCGTAATACTTGCCGGCCATATCATGATGCTAACTATTGTACTTACTAAAACCTTTAATTTCATTTCGTATCTGATTAAAATATGTCTTGATACAAAAGTAACAGGCCATAAAAGAAGAATAAGGTAAAAATTGGTCTTTTATGTGCACAATTTTGCAACAAACAAACAAACAAACCTATCACAAAAAAGATTTCTGCCTTTCTTATTGTAACTTCCTACAACAAACTGCTGCCCTCTACATCTACCTATCCATAGGTGATTCGGTAAAATGGTACAGCTATGGTAGCAGAAATTACAAACTTTAAGAAAGCAAACCTTAAGTTCAAATTGTCAATGCGATAATAACAGGAATGCCTGTTTAGAAATACATTCTTAAGAAACACAAAAAAGGAGAGAGCATTCACAATACGCCCTCTCCCCATACATTTATTTTCGTTTAACGAATGAATTATTATTCCTGTTTAAAGCCATAACCATTCGTAAAGCCACCGGCAGCCATTACATTAGGAGTAAACGGCCACAAATAGATAGGAGCCGAAACGTAATCATAATCCCAAAACAGATACTTATCATATTCATCTCTATAATCAACCAAATCAATACCCCAATTAACTTTGGCATATCCTTGGCTTTCAAGAGATGCTGCCTCTTCTTCAGACACTATTTCAAACAACCCTTTTATTGCTAAATTGGTAGCAGGAGTCGAACTTCCATAATTCAATCCCATTTCTTCCCAATTATCCTTTTGTCCGCGCCATCCCGGATAAAGCACCGGATCATTGACCTTGTCTGTCGGACACTGTGCTGTCAAACGATGACCATATATAGTTTTTGCATCAACTAATTTTGTCCATATATAAGCAGAAATGATATTACCATTTTCAAACTCATAATAACCTTTAGTTGCCAAACCATCCATCATAGCTTTAGTCATATCTTTGATTCTTTTTATATCTTCCGGAAGATAACCAGAACGAATCAATGTCCAACGACGATCACCTTCACCTGCATATTCAAACCCTCGTTCTTCAATAATCGCACGAACTAAGTCATTACCAAAAGATGCAATAAAAGCATCTGTGTTAGCCAAACCTTGCGGGAACGAACGTTCACGAACCGTTTTTAAATATTGTTTACCTGTAACCACATCACCTAATGCCGCACATACTTCCGCATAGCCCAAATAAACTTCAGACATACGCATATACGGACCATTGATACCTGATTTACGTTGTGCTGCCACCCATGGATTAGCCTGACGATTCTCATCCCATTTATTCAATGTCAAGCCACCGCCTTCAGCTTTTGAGTTGGGAACAAAAGGAATTAACTTCTCAACCCCTTTACCATTACTGCCGGTCATAGTAATGCTCACATCACGACGCATATCATTCGGATCAAAGACTCCATAAAAATAAGCAGGATTTATACGTCCCTGTCCATAGCTCTTACATGGATACGCAGCCTTTGAGCCACCAGACGAAGGACGACCGAAAGAATAGGGGCGACCATCATTTCCACCACCTTGCTGCATGGGATATTCATAAATAGACTCATCCGCATAAATAGCATCATCCATATGCATCTGTTCAAAGAAATACTGGTACGGATTATTAAAAGTACGTCCGGATTTATCCGAGGCACCCCGTGGATCAGTCAAATGAAACTGTGCATTACCCGGATCAGCCAACAAAGCCTCGTAGTATTTTTTAGCTATTGAGTACAAGTCTTGCCAGTCAGAACGACGTCCATAAGTAGCTCCATTATTTTCTTTCCCTTTGGTTTCAAATGTCATGATTTCCCCTTTTCCGTTTACACGTTTTATATCGCCACGACGAGTCTGATATCCAGCTGCATCCAAACACATTCTTCCAATCAAAGCCTGCACATAGGTTTTAGAAAAATAATTTTTATTGGCAGCAGCAATGCCGGGAATAGAACCAATGGTGTACATCAAAGGTTCCACTTTCTGCAAATCTTCAATGCATACATCATAAATAGAATCACGGGAAACCAAACCTTTAGGCACAACACCATAAACGCCAACGTAAGGAACATCTCCAAAATTTTTACACAGTTCACGATAAGCCGTAGCACGCATAGCTATCGCCTCACCATACATTTGCCCCATCTCTGATTGTCCACCATTGATGATCGATTCAAAATTTTCCGCATTTTCCATGGATGTTATCACCGCATTGGCTTTGCTTACAACCGCATACAAGCTAGCATAAATATCATTCTCCTTCAAATACGAAGTCAATCCATAACTACTTGCATATGTACCGTTTTGATAAAGACATTCCGGATAATGGCGCCCCAACTGATTAGAGAAAGACTCCGGGTGCCGTTCTATATCAGACCCGGCAATATCAGCAGCATAAAACAATCCATCGCCAAAAACCTTATTCTGCGCACAATCCCTCCACTGTTCATAAGCACCGTCTAATGCGGCACGTGCTGTTGTCGGATTAGAAAAGACAAAATCCGAATCTACAATAGAAGGAGAGCCAACCTCCAAATAATCACTACATGCTGTAGTCAAAAACATTCCAGCAAAGAAAAGTGTTGAATATACTATTTTTTTCATACGATTCATCTCCATTAATTAGAAAGTTAAATTAACACCAAAGGTATAAGTTCTAGCCTTAGGATAAGACTGGTAATCAAAATAAGGTGTAGGAAAACCATCCTTACCATCAGTCTTCGTGTTTACATCCGGATCTATACCAGAATACCCATCAATACAGAACAAGTTACTTCCTGTAAAATACACACGTGCATTCTGTAATCCAATCTTATTCATCCAATTTTTTGGGAAAGTATAACCTACTGTCAATGTATTCAAACGCAAATAAGACGCATCTTCAATAAACTTAGAACTTACGATTCCATATTCAGAGAAGAAAGAACTGTAATTTGTATTCGCGTTAAGAGCCGCCAAAGCTGTAGGATCTTTCACCAGCATCAAGTCACCGTTTGTATCAACATCATAATATTTGAAAGTTTCAGAAACGAACTTCAAACGATTCTGACCAGCGGAATTGTCTTTATTTCCCATCAAGGAGTGCATTGCATTGGCATTATACACATCACCACCAATCTGATAAGTAAAGCCTACAGAGAAATCGATTGCCTTCCAATTACCGTTAATTGTAAAACCACCTGTATGTTGTGGCATAGCTTCGCCGATAATCGTTTTGTCATCCTCGTCCACAACACCATCACCTGTTGTATCTGCAAATTTAGGCATACCCGGTACAGCGGTTTGTCCATCCGCAGCCAGCACTTTAACTCCATCCGGATAATTCACAATACCTTGAATATCCGGAACCCCTGGTTTCAACGTGTATTTACCATCCGCATAAGTAAAATCATCAATCGTATAATATCCTTCAGATTTAAAACCTTGGATAGTACCTACAGGATGCCCCTCACGGATAATATAATCATAAGCAGGCTTAGCCATAGATGAACCCCAATCATTCATAGCTCTCGTATCTGCCAAGACTCCGTCCATCAGTTCGTCAATATTATTCTTGTTATAATTATAAGTCAAGTTTACACCTAAATTAAAATCTTTACCACGAACAATGTCAAAGCCTAAAGCCAATTCAATTCCCTTATTTGAAGTTTTACCTACATTCTGGAACTGATAGCTATAACCGGATGCTGCGTCGATAGGCACTTTCATTAAGATATTCTTTGTCGTATTCCAATAATAATCCAAGCTACCGCGAACCCAGTTATTAAAGAAACCAAAATCAACACCTAAGTTACGACTGATAGTAGTTTCCCATTTCAAGTCAGGATTTCCCTTCATGTCACCCGGTACATAAGTGGTTACTTTTTCACCATCCACTGTTATCTGTTTGGTCTTCCAGGTCTCTCTCCATAAAGAAGCATCAATATTATCAGAGCCAGAAGTACCATACGATACACGAAGTTTCAGATTATCCAACCAGTCTCTTGTGTTTTCCATGAAAGCTTCATCTGAAATTCTCCACGCTGCCGCTGCTGCCGGGAAATATCCCCACTGATGACTAGGTGCAAATTTAGAAGAACCATCAGCACGGAATGTAGCTGTTAAAAGATACTTACCTTTATAAGAATAATTAGCACGACCAAACCAAGATAAAGTATGATTAGGAGTACCTATCTCACCTTTAAAATAATCTTGTCCCAATGAAGGAGTAGTCATATTAATCATACCAAACGCATCATCCATTGTAAATCCTTCAGGATACCCTACACCATATATTTCAGTGTAATCTGACTTTGAAGCCAAGACTTCATTACCAACCAAGAAAGACAAATTATGATCATCTCCAAGCCCCTGTACTTCATAATTCAAAGTAGTTGCCCAACGCACACCGTAACCATCACTTTTCTTCAATTTAGCAGAACTATTATCTTTTTCTGTCTGTCCTGCATTCCATGTCTTTTCCTGGTTCCAATTACGATTTAACGATAGCTCCGTCTTTGCCGTCAAACCTTTAATAACATTCCAAGTTAAAGCACCTTTTGCACGGATACGGTACATGTTTTTTATATAATCTACAGTATCCAAGTAATACAAAGGATTACTAGTCTCTTCCATATTTGTATCACCTTGACCAAATCCAGCGGTAAAAGAAGCATCACCCAAAGGATTATCCACAGGACGATAAGTGTAAGCAGAGGTTGCATTACCAAAACCAGATCCATTTACTTCTATTTCACTATAACGCAAGTCAAAATCCGCAGTTAACTTTTTATTAATCTTTTGCGTCAATTTGAAATTCGCATTCCAACGTTGGAAACCAGACTTCACACGGATACCTTCATCATCCATATAGTTAACTGATGAATAAAACTTAGTTTTGTCTGTACCACCAGATAAAGATACATCATGATTCCAAGAAGACGCAGTCTGCATCAAATCATTTATATAATTATGAGTGGTCATATTTTTATATTCATTCAAATGATTTCCATACTTGGATCCTAATCCAAAATATCTGGCAACTCCATCACCATAAGAATCTCCCAAACTCTTCATATATGCCCATGTATTATATACATAATCATAAGGATCCATAGTTTCCAATAATTTTGGATTCTCCTTCATCTGATAATACATATTATATTTGACAGAAACCCGGCCATCCTTGCCTCCCTTAGTAGTAACCAATATTACACCGTTAGCACCACGAGCACCATAAATAGCCGTAGAAGCAGCATCTTTTAACACATCAATACTTTCGATATTGTCAGCAGGAATATCATCAATTCCACTAACTTGAACACCATCTACAATAAACAAGGGGTCATTAGACTGAGTAATAGAACCACCTCCACGAATGCGAATAGACATACCTGCACCCGGACGACCGTCTTGAGAAGTCACACTCACACCAGGCAATTGTCCTTGTAAAGCCTGTGCGACATTGGCAACCGGATTAGCCGCTAATTTTTCCCCGGTAACAGAAGCGACAGAACCAGTCAAATCACGTCTTTTCACCGTACCATAACCAATAACAACGACTTCATCCAAAGTCTTGTTATCTTCTTCCAATACAATGACCAAATCTTTTCCAGATTTTACCTCTTTGGTAAGATACCCAATATAGGAAACCACTAAAGTAGCATTACTCGGAACATCCGGAATTGAAAACTTACCATCGAAATCCGTGATTGTACCATTGGTTGTTCCCTTTACCAATACATTCACACCAATCATGGGTTCGCCTGTCTTGTCTTTCACCAAACCTGTTGCGGTTTGAGCAAAAGCAACCAAACAAAGCATACTCAAAAAGAGAGTTGAGATAGCTTTTCTAGCTAATTCTTTTAGATTCATAAGATGTGTTTTTATAGTTATTAAAATGTTTTTTTAAGGTTTTGACCTTAGTTTCACTGTTGCAAAATTACGTATATAACGTTACCTTGATGTGTAGTTTTTATCTTTTTATGTGGATTTATTAGGTATTTTTCACGGGTTCCAATTATTCAACACAACAAAAAAAGGAGACCTCCACCAACGTAGAAGTCTCCTTTTCAAGCAATTACAAAATCAATCTAGTCTATTGGGTTCCAATTACTTTGAGTACGAAAAATAGCATCGACCGTCACCGCCTCAGCTTCTTTCTTTGTTAACTGTTTGCTCCATGCCACCCTTTCCGAAGCATTTGCGCCCTCACCGGTATTTTTATATTCCATATAACGGGCTGTTTCTTCATTAGACTGCTTGCCCCAATTGTGCCATCCGGCAGAAACAATATGTTTCCCCAACTCACATTCTATAAATAAGGTATAAGCATATGGACGCCAAGGACGACCTAAATACACTTTATCAACTCCCGGTTCTGCCGTCAGCTTACAGTGCTTAAAGACATATCCATATTTAGCCTCTTTCGGAGTAGAAGCAGCCGTTACATACGAATTGCGTTTACTGTGAATAATACAATCTTCAAATAAAGCGGTGGAAGGACCGAAAATAAAGTCAGTAGTACCATCAATATAACAATCTTTAAAATAAAGACGGGTAAATTTAGCACCGGTATAAATAGTGTCCTGATTACCCAAGATACGACAATTGATAAATTTCAAACGGTCACCTTCCGTATGTAAAACTACCGCCTGTCCCAACTGAGCCGCATTATTCTCAATAGTCAAATTTTTAAAAGTGATATCACTACCCTCTACCTTCACCGTATAAGTGCGGAAAGTACCCATTTTATTTATATTCGCATGATCATCATAAGTAATAATCGTCTTATCACGATCTTCACCTATAATATCTATATTTTCCACCCATGAAGGAACAATCACTTTCTCCTTATATACTCCGTTCCTCACATAGATCGTAACAGTATAATCCATGAAAGCCCGCGCACTCTCTATAGCCTCCTGCAAAGTACGAAAATTCCCCGTTCCATCGCGTGAAACTACAATTGTATCCTGACGTTCCTGAGCCCATGTTCCACTAACAACAACCAACAGCAACAATAATCCTAAAACTTTACTCATCATATCATCCCCTATTATTTACATGCAGTTCCACAATTGTTTTTCTGAAACAAACGTTCCCATTCCAGACTGGCCATAATGAACGGACCTACTGCCTTCGCATCATTAGAACGTATTTTTTCAGTTATATAATAATTATAATCTCCGGTACGATACACTGGCTTGCCTCCCAAACCCGCGACAGCACAACCCTTAGTGATAGAAACTACCCCTTTATTGTCCACTTCTATAAACTGGGTCAAAAGCCCTTCATACCCCTTTTTAGCCACTTCCATGTACGAAGGACAAATATATCCCTTACGTAACGCTTTCAACAGAGTATATACAAACATGGTAGAACAAGAGGATTCCAGATAATTCCCCTCATCCCCACTTCTGTCAATCACCTGATACCATACCCCTGTTGCAGGATCTTGAGTACGTTTAATCTGGGCAACCAGTTTATTCAATATTTCGATAACAGATTCACGTCCGGCTTCGTGTTCCGGTATAAAATCAAGTACATCCACACAAGCCATTGCATACCATCCCATGGCGCGTCCCCAACAATGTTGTGACAATCCGGTAGTTTTATCCGCCCACTTTTCACGCTTGCTCACATCACATGCATGGCGGTATAAATCAGTCTTCGGATCATAATTATGACGAGCCACTGTAACAAACTGATTGATAATATCAGCATAATCATTCACACGGTTGTTACGGTAAGCATACTCCGCATAGAACGGCTGCCCCATATAAAGCCCATCCAGCCACATCTGATTCTCATAAATCTTCTTGTGCCAAAAACCGCCATCGGCATTACGAGGATGCGTATCCAACTGACTGCGCAACAAATCCAATGCTTTCTTGTATTTCTTGTCCTTAGTCTGCTCGTAAATACGGAAAAGCATCTTTCCGGAATTCAGACGGTCAATATTATATTCCTCCAGTTTATAAGTTTCGATAGAGCCATCCTGATGAATCATTGTATCAGCATAAGCCACAGCATAATCAAAAAACTTCTTATCACCGTATGCATCATATACATCCAGCATAGCTTGAAGTTCCAGGCCATGACAGTAATCCCACTTCAAACGGGTCTGAAAATCCAATTGCCAAGATTCGGGACAACGCACCATTTCTGATTCCGCCATACGTACAGACCAAGGCTTATTACCACAAACCTGCTGAGCCATGCCCATCAAAGGAACAGCCGTAAGCAAACCGGACACAATAATTTTACAAATAGAATTCTTTTTCATGAAGACGTTTATTTTTAGTATTAGACCTATTTATTTTATGAAACAAAAGTAGTATTTTTCTCGAAAAGCAGTGTGCACTTTTCAACCTACTAAGTGTATTATTTGGTATTCGTGTGCGAAAACGGTTATTTTTGTGCACGATAACGATAAAAATCGTTCAAAAATTGTCTTTTTACTAATTATTATGCCTTTCAGGTTTGATAAGTTGAGAAAAGGTTTTATTTTTGGGGCAGTTTTTAATTTATACTATTGTAGAAAACACAGTCATTTACTATTAATTCACAAGAGAATGGAACAAGTTTTTAGTTATATCATCGGTTTAGGAGCAGCGGTGATGATGCCTATAATTTTTACAATCTTAGGCGTTTGTATCGGAATCAAATTCAGCAAAGCATTAAAAAGCGGTCTGTTGGTAGGTGTTGGTTTCGTTGGTTTATCAGTGGTTACCGCACTTCTGACCAGCAGTCTGGGTCCGGCCTTAAGCAAAGTGGTCGAAATATATGGCCTGCAACTGAAAGTATTCGATATGGGATGGCCTGCTGCTGCAGCCGTAGCTTATAACACTTCCGTAGGGGCATTCATTATTCCGGTATGTCTGGCCGTTAACATCTTAATGTTATTGACTAAAACCACCCGTACGGTTAATATTGATTTATGGAACTATTGGCATTTTGCTTTTATCGGAGCCGTAGTTTATTTTGCAACAGATAGTATTTTGTGGGGATTCTTCGCAGCTGTTATCTGTTATATCATCACATTAATCTTAGCAGATTACACAGCAGACAAATTTCAAGGTTTCTATGATAAAATGGAAGGTATTTCTATTCCGCAGCCCTTCTGTGCAGGTTTCGTACCATTCGCTCTCATTATAAATAAGGTATTGGACAAAATTCCCGGATTTGAAAAGCTGAACATTGATGCGGAAGGTATGAAAAAGAAATTCGGTTTATTAGGCGAACCTCTCTTCTTGGGTATCCTGGTAGGATGTGGCATCGGTGCATTATCTTGCAAGAACGGACAAGAAATAGTAGACAAGATTCCTTATATTCTAGGTTTAGGTATCAAGATGGGAGCAGTAATGGAGTTGATTCCCCGTATTACCAGCCTATTCATCGAAGGATTGAAACCCATTTCGGACGCTACCCGCGAACTGATCGCCAAGAAGTTTAAAGGTGCTGTAGGCTTGAATATCGGTATGAGCCCTGCCTTGGTTATCGGACATCCGGCCACATTAGTTGTATCATTGCTATTAATCCCTGTTACTATTTTATTGGCAGTTGTACTTCCGGGTAATGAATTCCTGCCATTGGCCTCGTTAGCCGGTATGTTCTACGTATTCCCGTTGGTATTACCTATCACAAAAGGAAATGTGGTAAAAACCTTCATCATTGGTTTTGTTGTGCTGGCCATCGGTCTGTATTTTGTAACAGATCTGGCTCCTTATTTCACCAAAGCAGCACATGATGTATACGCCAAGACACAAGATGCTGCCGTAAACATCCCGTCTGGTTTTGAAGGTGGTGCGTTGGATTTTGCTTCAAGTCCTTTCTCATGGGCTATTTTCCATTTGACTTATTCATTCAAATGGATTGGTTCCGGAATTTTAGTACTGATAACACTATTCTTAATGGTGCTGAACCGTCGTTCCATCATTAAATACCAGAAAACAATGAAAAATTAAAAATTAAAGATAATGATTATGAAAAAATTAGCGATTGCAATGATGCTGAGTGTTTCTGCCTTGGCAGCTTCAGCTCAAGTAAATTACAAAGTACAGACCGCTTGCCATCCGCAAGATGTGAAACACTATGATACAGAACGTCTTCGTAGCTCATTTATGATGGAAAAGGTGATGGCACCGGATGAAATCAATGTTACATACACCCTTTATGACCGTCTTATTTACGGAGGAGCTATGCCGGTAAACAAAATTTTGAAGCTGGAAACTTTCCGTGAACTGGGTCCGGAAATCACTTACTTCCTTGAACGGCGTGAACTAGGAGTCATCAATGTAGGCGGTGATGGCGTAGTTACTGTAGACGGTAAAGAATATCCTATGAAATACAAGGAAGCACTCTATGTAGGTTGCGGAAATAAAGAGGTTACTTTCAAAAGTAATGACGCTACCAAACCGGCCAAATTCTATATCAATTCGGCACCGGCTTACAAACCATACGTTACTCAATTGATCACTACCGACGCCAAGCTTCAAAAAGCAAATCCTAAACAGTATGCTTTAGCTATCTCAGATCATTATGGAAAAATGGAAGATAGCAACGACCGTATTGTAAATCAGTTAATTGTAAAAGATGTATTGGAAAGAGTGAAAAACGGCGGTACAAACCAATTGCAGATGGGACTTACCGAGCTTGCTCCGGGTTCTGTATGGAATACCATGCCTGCCCATACTCACACACGTCGTATGGAAGCCTATTACTACTTCAACCTGGCTCCGGGAAATGCAATCTGCCACTTAATGGGTGAGCCTCAAGAAGAACGCCTGATTTGGTTACACAACGAGCAGGCCATCACTTCTCCCGAATGGAGCATCCACGCAGCTGCAGGCACCAGCAACTATACTTTCATCTGGGGTATGGGAGGTGAGAACCTGAAGTACAGCGACAAAGATGAAATCAAATACACAGATATGAAATAATATCCGTAGACAAGAAAATAGGCATGGTTGTTCTCAACTATGCCTATTTTTGTCATTTTCTCCATGATTTCTACCAAATATTACACATACACATAACACAAGAACGCGTATTTTTGCGACATTATAAATTAAATCTATTATCATGAGTACAAATCAGAACACATTGGGCAAAATGTCTAACTATCGCTGGACAATTTGCGCCATGTTATTCTTCGCGACAACAGTTAATTATCTCGACCGACAAGTATTATCACTTACCTGGAAAGATTTTATCGCCCCGGAATTCCATTGGACAGATGCCGATTATGGAGATATCCCAGCCGTATTTTCCATAGTATATGCCATTGCAAACTTATTTGCCGGACGCTTCATCGATTGGTTAGGAACCAAAAAAGGTTATCTCTGGGCTATCTTCGTATGGTCATTAGGAGCTTGCCTGCATGCTGTTTGCGGATGGGCAACCGAACATGTAGTGGGCATTCATGACGCCGCTGCCATGATTTCCGCAACAGGTGCCGTAGCATCGACCATTGCCATTACCAGTGTTTACTTTTTCATCGCTGCCCGTGTGATATTGAGCGTCGGTGAAGCCGGAAACTTCCCCGCAGCAATTAAAGTCACCGCCGAGTATTTTCCGAAAAAAGACCGTGCATTCTCAACTTCCATTTTCAATGCCGGCGCCACAGTAGGTGCTTTAATAGCTCCTGTCACCATCCCCTCTTTAGCACGGTACTTCCAAAGCATCGGTGTAGGCAACGGCTGGGAAATGGCGTTCATCGTCATCGGTGGATTAGGCTTCGTCTGGATGGGCATGTGGATGTTCATGTATAAGAAACCTCATGAAAACCCGCGCGTCAATGCAGCAGAAATTGCTTATATCGAACAAGATAAACTCAGAGAAGAAGACAAGGCTGTCTCTGAAAAGCCTGAAAGGAATTCATCGTTTATGGAATGTCTCC
>ENA-ORTN01001746-ORTN01001746.1-human-gut-metagenome-genome-assembly--contig:-NODE-1746-length-20080-cov-4.144519_pt1 | contig 20080 bp, 16 predicted proteins | sample MGYA00242070_ERZ509189 | MGnify/ENA primary metagenome ERZ509189 (study PRJEB26280, sample SAMEA2338821) | human gut metagenome | biome: human gut; feature: human-associated habitat; material: faeces...
ACATATCATCTCCAAGCTTACGCAGTTCCCAAGTTTTACAGCCAAACCAATCAAACGACAATCTACTCCGCTATAAATACCTCGTGAAAAAATATAAATTGTGTCATTTAAGGCATTGTAAATTTGTCAAATATATGGTATAATATAATAAATGTATACTTATACCGAAATCCAGCGTAAAAAACGTAAAATAAATACATAAGGAGTAAAAACAATGGCTGAAAACGAAAACAGCAAAAATCTTCTGAGCGTTCTGTGGGCAGGCGCGGATATTCTCCGCGGAAAAATGGACGCTAACGAGTACAAGAATTACCTGTTAGGCATAGTGTTCTATAAATACCTCTCCGACAGCTTTCTGACCCATGTTTACGACCTGCTGAACAACAAGGAACCCGAAAACATGACCGTCGCCCAGAGAGCATATGAGGAAGTCTTTTCTACTGAGGACGCCGAGGAACTTCTCGAGGACATCAAGGAAAGCTATCATTACACGATAGACCCCGAACTTACATACACCAAAATTGCGGAGGCAGCGAACAACAACGCATTCCAGCGTGAAACGCTGCAAAAGGCGTTCAATAATGTAGAGCAATCTGACAGTAAATTTGCAAATCTTTTTGCAGATATTGACCTTTATTCAACGAAGCTTGGAATGGGAGAGCAGAAACAGTCGAGCGTAATATCTGAGCTTATTAAAACAATCAACAACGCTAATCTGTTAGGACATGATGGCGAAGTCCTAGGTGATTCATATGAATATCTTATAGGACAATTCGCAAGTGAAACCGGAAAAAAAGCTGGAGAATTCTATACACCACAACCTGTGTCGCAGATACTTACCCGTATAGCAATTCAGGGTCAGGAGGACAAGCAGGGGCTTTTGGTTTATGACCCTGCAATGGGATCAGGCTCGTTAATGTTAAATGCTAAAAAATATTCAAATAAGCCTAACACTATTCGCTATTTCGGTCAGGAACTCAATGCAACCACATATAACCTTGCAAGAATGAATATGTTTCTTCATGATGTTGATCCTGAAAATCAGCACCTTAGAAATGCAGATACGCTCGATGCTGACTGGCCAACAGACGAAGAAACTGATTTTGATATTGTTGTAATGAATCCCCCTTATTCTACACCATGGTCTGCTGCGCCGGGATTTCTGAACGATTCCCGTTTCTCCGATTACGGAGTACTTGCGCCGAAATCAAAGGCGGATTACGCGTTCCTGCTTCACGGCTATTATCATCTGAAAAACACCGGTACAATGGCAATAATTCTGCCCCACGGCGTGCTTTTCAGAGGAGCTGCCGAGGGTAAAATCAGACAGAAGCTCGTTGACAGCGGCGCTATTTATGCGGTTATCGGACTGCCTGCTAACCTGTTCTACAATACCTCTATCCCTACAACGATAATTGCTCTGAAAAAGAACCGTCAGGGTCGTGACATTCTGTTTATCGACGCTTCCAGCCAGTTTGAAAAAGGCAAAAATCAGAACAAATTAACTCAGGCGAATATCGACCACATAATCCAGCTTTATGCCGACCGCAAGGACGTTGACAAGGAAGCGCACCTTGCAAGCTACGATGAAATCAAGGGCAACGACTACAACCTCAATATTCCGCGCTATGTAGACACATTCGAGCAGGAAGAGGAAATCAGCCTGTCGGATATTGCCAGCGAGTTGCAGGCGCAGGACAAGGAGATAAAGACGGCACAGAACGAGCTGCTTTCCCAGTTCGCCGAGCTTACGGCTTCCGATGAGCAGGCAAAGGCGGAGATCGCCGAGCTTATTAAAACTCTGGAGGGCTTATTCGATGAAAAATGAACAGAATGCACCGAAGATACGGTTCAAGGGTTTTACTGATGCTTGGGAACTGCGTAAGCTTGGAGATGATATGTATATAAAGGCGCGCATTGGTTGGCAAGCTCTTACCAAAAGCGAGTACTTATCATCTGGAGACTATTATTTGATTACAGGAACTGACATTGACGAAAACACCCATACAGTTGATTTGAGCCGATGCTTTTATGTCTCCAAAGAACGATTTGATATGGACGATAAAATACAAGTTAAAGAAGGAGACATTATTGTTACAAAGGATGGCACAATAGGAAAAGTTGCGATGGTTACTGGCTTGGATAAACCTGCAACACTTAATAGTCATCTCTTTGTGCTAAGGGATTTAAGCAGAAACTTGGACAATTATTTCTTGCTGACAATTCTGAATTCACATCTTTTTATTGAGTTTGTAGAAGCAACAAAAACCGGGAGCACATTAACAGGACTTCCTCAAAAAACATTTGTAGAATTTAAATTCAATATTCCTGACATTGAGGAACAAACCCAAATATCTTCTTATTTCCGCACTCTCGACCACCTTATCACCCTTCATCAGCGTAAGCCGTTTCAACACATAATGGAGGTAATAATCATTGCTAAACGATGTTAAACGCACGGAATTATTCTGTGATTACTATGAAAAATGGGTCAAGGTCTACAAAGAAGGGGCTATCCGGAAGGTCACGCTGGATAAATATTACATGACGATATCCTGGATAAGAAAACTTGTGCCCGACCTTATGCTTGGAAACCTCAACCGAATCGCATATCAGCAGCTTCTTAACGACTATGCGGTTCACCATGAACGCCAGACTACCATGGATTTTCACCATCAGCTGAAAGGCGCAATTCTGGACGCTGTTGATGAAGGATTGATTGACCGCGACCCGACGCGAAAGGCGATAATCAAAGGCAAAGCGCCTGCCGTGAAGAAAATCAAGTATCTGAATCAGTTCGAACTGCATACGCTCCTGTCCTCGCTCGATCTGAAATCTGGCGTCAACTGGGACTGGTTCATTCTTTTGGTCGCCAAAACTGGTATGAGATTCTCAGAAGCGCTTGCGCTCACCCCGAAGGATTTCGACTTTGCACACCAGATGCTGTCTATCTGCAAGACATGGGATTACAAGGGAAACGGAGGATTTCTTCCGACAAAGAATAAGTCGTCCGTGAGGAAAATCCAGATAGACTGGCAGACCGTTATTCAGTTCTCCGAGCTTGTCAAGGGACTTCCGGAAGAGAAGCCGATTTTCGTAAACGGCAAGGTCTACAACTCGACTGTAAACGATATTCTCAGCCGCCACTGCAAAGAGTTAAAGCTGTCTGAAATATCCATACACGGATTGAGGCATACACACGCTTCATTGCTGCTATTTGCGGGTGTTTCGATCGCCAGCGTTGCCCGAAGATTGGGTCACGCCAGCATGACAACAACGCAGAAAACTTATCTGCACATCATTCAGGAACTCGAAAATCAGGACGTTGATCTGGTAATGCGTTCTCTTTCGGGATTAAGCTAAACATAATCAACGAAACGGCTTGCGTTGATGAAAGGTGATAATCAAAATATGGTTGAAATAATCACAAAAGTGTGATATGATAATATTAGTTTTTATTGAGATAAGAATATGGAGGAAATAAAATGTCAAGAGGTAAAACACTTAAGCTATTTTTAATAGATGGTGAGCCAAGCGGCAGGATAAAATGCTCACTGGCAAACTGGACCGGAATTGCATATAAGATTCCCAGGACATCACTTGATAAATGTAAAAATATAGACCTTTTAAAACAGACCGGTGTATATTTCCTTTTTGGAACAGACAATTCCGATAATCCCGTGGTTTACATAGGACAAGCCGGTATCAGGAAAAATGGCAAGGGGCTTTTGCTTCGTATTCAGGAACCTCACAATTCTATTGATTATTGGACCGAAGCGATTATGTTTACTACCACAAATAATTCATTTGGACCGACAGAGATAAGTTATCTTGAAAATCGTTTCTGTAATATGGCGATTGAAGCTGGTCGATATTCGGTGAAGAACGGAAATGATCCAAACCCTGGAAATATTACAGAAGAAACCGAAAGTGAGCTGGAGGAATTTATCGATTATGCTAAAATTGTAATGGGCGCATTAGGGCATAAGGTGTTTGAACCATTTGCTCCTATCGCGGATCCCGCTGATAACGAACCTAATCTTTATTTAGAGTACAGTAAAGCAAAAGCCACTGGTAAACGCACTAGTGACGGATTCGTAGTTTTTAAGGGCAGCGTTATCAATCCATCGTTAGCGAAGAGCTGCCCCGAACGAACCATCAAAGACCGTGAAAAATATGCAAATAAAATTGATAAGAGTAATGTGCTTACTAACGATATTTTATTTTCAAGTCCATCAGCAGCCGCAGCATTTGTTGGAGGAGCGTCTCTGAGTGGAAATGCTCTATGGAAAGATGGTGATGGCGTTAGCTTAAAGGATATTATTGGTAAAACTTAAGTATTTCAATTTTTCTATGACGCTGAAACCATTTGCAAAAGATTAATCTTAGCATTGTTTATTTTGTGATTATTTGAGTTTAATGTGGCATAGGCGTTGTCTGATAGTAACATGGTAAAACTATTCAAGAGTTTTAGTATCCAAAGAAAATCTATTCATGGATAAGAGCAGCGTCGTGGTAATATTCTCAGATATGTCTGTTTGGATTGGAATAAAGAACGTTATCGACAGAATAAATGCAAATGCGGCTGCATAATAGTCCGCAAAACGGTGCTTTTACGAACATAGATTCCCGAACGGATTTCCGAACGAAATAGCCCCCGAAATCGCGCAGATTTTGGGGGCTTTTAATATGTCCGAAAAACGTTCGTTTTCTGAACAGTACTACGGCTTACAAACATACAACATTTTTCTTCTTCCCCCTGCTCTTCCCTCTCAGGTCAATTATATATTATATAATTGATACTATCTGAAAAGAGGTGAATTATTGTGTCAGAAAAAATCGCGATAAAAATCGCTATACTTGTCCTGTCTGCTCTTCTGGGCGTAGCCAAGATCATTTCAGATGAAACGCTTATCAATTGTTCTGAAAACAGTCTGGAGTAATTCAAGAGCAAAAGAGCAATATGGAGCTTCCCAATAACGGAAGCTCCTATCGTTCTGATAGGACGTTAAGTTAAGCTGTCACATATTGTTTTTCATTATTTTTTGTTGTTATGAATTTATAGTGCAAAAAAGCGATTACACTATTTTTCGTTATATAGTAGAAAAATGCACTTTGTAAAATTTGTAAACAGGTATTAAAAAAGCCATTCAACGCTTATCACTATAACATATTAATAAATATACTCTAAGGAAAGGTGATATTATGTTTGACGAATACACGGATATAGTAACAATTGATGAACTGCAAGAAATGCTCCGTATAGGCCGCAGCACAGCATATAAACTGTTAAGGAGCGGACAGATCAAAGCAATCCACAGTGGCAGAGTATGGCTTATTCCGAAAGCGTCTATTATAGAATACATAGCAAGATGGTGCAGTTGATATGTTTAAGAAGGCAAGGGCTCAGTGCTCTTGCCTTTCTTTGTTCGATTCATAGTTTGCATAGGTAATTTCAGTCTTGCTGGCTTTATCAACAAAAACTAAATTACGATACGTCCGATTTATTTTTTATTCTTTTTTGTCAGTTGACGTGGTTCGTTTGTATAACCAGCGATATAGTCGATACTCACATTGTAGAATTCTGCAAGGGTGATCACACGATCAAAGGGGATAATTATCTTGCCGCTCTCATATTTTCCATAATGCTGCTGCGAGGTTCCTATGACTTCGGCAATCTGAGCCTGCGTCATGTCATGATCTTCACGTAGGTCTTTAAGCCTTAAATAGTACTTCTGCATGGCACCGCTCCCTTTCTGAAGATATTTTATCACGTAAGCAGTCAGCTTACTCAACCTTAAGTGCAAAATGACTTACAGGTAATCCCGTTAGCAAGCAATTTAACAAACTCTACAAACTTGGTCGATATAAGCAATCCATATAATGTTTTACAGAAACACTGTAACGCCATATAATCACAGCTGTTCGTCAGTCATAACATCAACGGTTAGTTCACAAGAAAATATAAAGAAACGCTGCTCAAACTGCAATTTATTCTTTATTTTCAAGATGTTAAGGGAACTATATGAATTGAAAGTGAAAAAAAACGAGGCAGAAATCTGCCCCGATTAAAAATATATGTAGAGATATCGCTCAAAACCATCAAGCTTTATAGGGTATCTAAAAGGATAAAGCAGCGTGTTAATAAATAACACATGAAAAAAACTAAAGTTAAAAATACGATAACCGGTCGGTCGAATATGGTACTCTGTGGATACAGTTGGAAAAAAGAGAAGAGAATATTAGCATGCATATATGTCCGTTCGAAAGAAGCCTCAACAATGTTTAGAGAGATGAAAAAATGTTTATGGATATCTAATATACGGCTTTCGTAGAATTCAAACCATGGTTGCGCTTTTGACGTAATGCCTATTAATCGTTATCTGTAATGATACCGACTATGCCGACAGATATTTGCCATTTTTCAAAGTACAGTTCAACTCCTAGAAACACTCATTGATAGCGAAGCTTCATTTTCTGTCACCAAAAAATGAAGCTCTTTGGGTGATATATGAGTACTAAAGTTGTCAAGGCAGTACAGGTACCAACCATCATAATATGACAACAATGTATCGTTGTCACCATACCATTTTATTAAAATATCTATAACAGTAGCAATCTCATTGGGCGACATACAGTCCCATGTAACTAGCACAGAATATTCATCTTCTTCAGCATACACATTGATTTCTGTTGCATGTTCCGTCACCTTAGGGAAGATCTCTGGAATTTCAACAGAATCCCATGAGACCGGTCTTACGCTGTTTTCTGGAATACTAAACTCACCGATATTCATTTTCCTTGTCTGGAACGGTTCATAGGAGGGTATATTACATTCAATTTGAAGAATGAGCTGATAAGAACAATCTTCGGTATATTTATAACAAATTTCAAATATACGATAGGTTTCAGAATACCAATTCCATGAAACATCAATATATGTTCTTTCTCTTGCTTCGCAGTTTGCCCATTGAGATATCTTTTCTGATATTACGCGCGCCTCTTCTTCAGATGAAAGATCCCACGAGAATTCGATCCAATTCTTCTCGGCCCTGAAATAACTTACACTGTCCGCTAATTTTGGAAACCCAACAGGCACATTAAGAATATCCCAACTATATGGACGTATGCTATCCTCCGGGATGTTGATTTCAGCGGGTATTTCAACGGGTTCCTGCGGTTCTGTGAAAGTGGTAGTTGTAGTCGGTAAAGTTAAATGTGTAGTTGCTCTGGTGGAAGTGGTAGCAGAGGAAGCAGCAGAATACGAGCTTGCTGAAGTCGCAGGAATTATCGGCTCTGAGGCAGGGGCTTGTTCCGTTATCTCCACAGGTTCTACTGGTTCAGCGGAGACTGTCTGCTGACTTGATGAGGTTGTAGGAGCGGTTGTAGCAGGTTCTGTAACTGCTTTTGAGGAACCGGTAGTCTGTACTGCTGTAGAAACTGAAGAGGTAATCTCCGGCGGAACACTGCTGACCATCTCTGGAACGCTTTCGTGTGGAAATCCAGCCAAAATCACCACAAAACATATTGCAGCAGCTAAACCAGCGGAGGCGCCTATGATTGCTCCGCTATATCTGCTCAGAATTACTGCATGCCTGACTTTGTCCATGGATTTATAGCGGTATTCCGGACTGAATCTGGTGCATTTCTCTATAATACGGCGATAGCGTGAGTGATGATAATCCTCGCCCAGCAGAACTTTCATAGTTATTCCGAGCGCATAGATATCGCTCCGCTGATCTGTCTGCGTGAACCCGTATTGCTCAGGGGGAGCGAAACCGTCCGTGCCAACGAAAACAGTGTCTTTATCAGCAGCGGGTTTGAGGGTTCGAGCGGCGTCAAAGTCAATGAGTTTCACATGACCATCATCACCCAGAATGATGTTTGACGGCTTGATATCACGGTGAATTATTCTCGCCTTATGAAGTGCTGAAAGTCCCTCGCAAAGCTCAATGAATATCTGGGGAATGCGGTCCGGAGTGATGTGAGCTTCTGTCAGAGGAACACCTTCGGCATACTCAGATATCGTGTAGTCCTTGCCATATTCTACAAGCCTTGCTATATATGGTGAATTGACCTGTATGAGCAATTCAGCAGTCTGGCTGTCGATTCCTTTGTTCTTGCGGATATAGCGTTTACCCTCAGTGCTTTCGCCGCATAGTATTTCACATTTTTCAGAAGAGTATATTACCTCTGTGTTTTCAAGTTTCAAACCGTCACCCCGTTTCAATTATATTGTACCATCTAAAGAGTGATTTGTCAACAAAAATAGTATTTGTAAGCAGCCAGCTAATTGACATTCCCAATACCATGAAGTATAATTAAATCAAGGAGCGTGAACATATGCAAAAGACAACTGACCAACTTATGAACGAGATTCAGAACAGCCACGAAATAGAGAAATTCTTTGAAAATAATAATGGGGAATTTACAGAAAAGCCGCTCTGTGACCACCTTGAACATCTGCTGAAGGAAAAGAAACTGCAAAAATCCAAAGTTGTTGCGAGGAGTGGGCTCAACCGGATTTATGGCTACCAGATCCTTTCCGGAAAGAGAGTACCGTCCCGGGATAAGCTTATCGCCCTGTGCTTCGGAATGATGCTTGATATAGACGAAACTGACGATTTGCTGAAATACGCAGGATACAATCCGCTTTATGCCAGAAATAAGAGGGATTCCATCTTAATATTTGCGATATCAAATAAGAAGAGTATTTTCACCGCAAATGAAATGCTGTTCGATAATGATTTTGAAATATTGACCGCTTAACAAAGCTCCTCCATAGTTCAAGTTGCGGAGGGCTTTCTCAATAACGGTGGTTTACAGGCATTTGATATTGAAATGAGTTCTGGGAATTTTCTCACTCTATAAACCAGGTAAAGCTGTCGGAATTTGTGTAAATTAATATTTCCAGAAAGAAATGATTTGTGAACAAGGACTTAGCTAACAATCATACATATACACATATTTCCAACTCGAAAAATTTTACTATATTAGTGTTTAATCTGCTTGACATTAAGCGCGAAATGACTTATAATATATACATCACATGTGACATATTGCGTGCTGCGCTATTTGAATAGAATATAGATAGATGCCAATTAAAAGGAAAGAAGACAAATTTAATGGATTATTATAAGATTCTTGAAATACCTGAAACAGCTTCAAAGTCTGAAATAAAAAAAGCATATAGAAAGCTATCTAAAATATATCATCCTGATGTATATGACGGTGATAAAGACTATGCGGAAGAAAGAATGAAAGAAATTAATATCGCTTTTGATGTACTTTATAATAACAATAAAACTTTTGATGATATAAATGACGATAATATAAGTGCTGATTCTGATAACGGGGATGCATTTAGTGGACGTCAGGATTCTAATTTTACTGAAGAAAACAAAGATTACAATGAAAAGACTGAAGATCATGTAAATGAACCTCCACCGGTTCATACGGCCAATAAAACGGCATACGGCTATGATACAACCAAGCCAAAATGGATTTTGTCGATGCCGGTTATCATGTTGTCTTTTTTTATTTTCCCACCAGTTGGCCAAATTATATCAGTGCTACTTTTTATTGTAAGATACATCAAATACTATAACGTGAACAAGTTAAAAAATGCATGTCATATATGGTTTGGATTGTTGATGCTTATGATTATAATACTTAACATGAATTCAAATAATAATGCGCTGTATAGATTTAAATGCTACCTTTTTAATTGGACGGGACTAATTGATGAGGTTGATCGGCAGGACCGATCTTCTGCCGACGAAAATGAGAGTTTATCAGTTGAAAAAGAAAGATCATCTGAGCCAACTGAAGCACCTGCAAATATGAACACAAGCTCATGGTCAACATCCCTAGGTGCTAATTCAACAAACGTTTGTACAGATACAACAAACGGTAACTATAACAATACGCCCGCAAAATTTTCATCAGAAGAACCTGGAATCCTATATTATGATGAAACTAACGACTATTATTACTATGACTAAGGAAGGACAATACTTATGAAAAAAACATAAAAATGCCATAGCACAGCTCGGTTCAAAATTTTTTCAAGAAAGGTGAATTATTATGAAAAGAATACTTATTGCACTACTTTTAGCGGTCTCAATAGCTGCTGGAGATTTATTCGTGTCAATTCCTGCATCAGCAGTAAATGATGAATTAACATATGGTGATTTCAGCTACACCATAGATGGTTCCGAAATTACAATCACAAAATATAATGGCAATGAAAGCTATGTTGAAATTCCTGATATTATCAATGGACGGTATGTTACAGTAATAGATCGCGGTGCATTTACAAAATCAGGAATATCAAACAATTCCGAAATTATCGGTAATGATGCTATCGAAAATATCAGACTTCCAAATCATTTAAAAGAAATAAGAACACGTGCATTTACTAACTGTTCATCCTTAAAAAGCATTGTCTTACCCAATAGCGTTGAATTCATTGGTTTTTCAGCATTTTCAGGTTGTTCATCATTGAGTGAAGTTGTAATGGGCAAAAATATCACTCGTGGAGAATATTACAATTATGGGCTTCAAGAGTACTCGTGCTTATCAGATTTAGTTTTTCTTGGTTGCGATAATTTATCTGTAATCAGCTTATCCGAAGGGATAAAAAGCGCATACCCTAAACGTGGTGATAACTGGTTTAGTTATAGAACATCTTCTTTATCAGATGTTTATTTCCGATCTGACTTTGGAAAATATCAAATAAATTATATACTCCCAGAAGTATCAATGAATATTCATTACCCAACAATAGATGCATATAATCACGCTTCTATGTGGGACAATATTGAAAAATATTATGCCGATATGAAAACCGAATACGGATATAATTGTGATGTTATACCTCTTAGCGAAACACATTCCAAAGTGACCTTTGATACAAATGGTGGTGACACTTCCAATTCAGAAATCTGGACTCTGAATGGTCAAATGGTTTCTGAGGAAATTCCTCCCGTGAAAAAAGATTGCGATTTTATTGGTTGGTATACGAACAGAGAGGGAAACGGTGAAAAATGGGACTTTACAACAGACAGAGTATACTCCAACATGACTCTGTATGCTAAATTCCGTCCATCACAGTATACCGTAACATTCAATTCCGATGGAGGAATATGTGATACTACAACCAAGGAATATTCATTTGGACTTGCAATGGGTGATCTTCCAGTTCCTTCTAAAAGCAATTATACATTTATTGGTTGGTATACTCGTCCTGAAGCTAATGGTGATCTATATACAAACTCAACTATCATGCCTCGGAGCAATATCACTTTATACGCTGGTTGGCTTCAGCAAGGAAAAAGCCTTGTGGTAAATTTTGATCCGAACGGTGGCAAATGCAGCGTATCCAAATCACTTGTGGAGTATGACAAATGCATTGATAATATGCCAGTTACGACAAAGGAAGGAAATATTTTTGTTGGATGGAATTCATCGCCTGATGGAAATGGAGATTATTACACTACTGCCACTAAAATAAAGCAACCCTATATTACTTTATACGCTATATGGAAAGCTGATTCATTCACAGTATACTTAAAGCCAAATGGCGGAACTATTAATAGCCAATCCAAACTGGTAGAATATGGGGCAAGGATTGGAGTGCTGCCTACCCCTTCAAAAAATGGATATGAGTTCTCTGGTTGGTATTATTCCGATGGCACACGATTCAATGTCAGTGACACTATGCCTGCCAAAACCGTAACCCTTACTGCAAGATGGACCGGATTTGAATATATGATTCTGTTTGACCCAAGAGGAGGTCATATCTCAAACGATACCAAATATGTATCATGTGGTGAAAATGTAGGATATCTATCTGAACCTTCACGTAAGGGATATAAATTTATGGGGTGGTACACAAAGCCAAATCGAAAGGGTTCACAGTATACTAGCAATACTGAAATGCCGGAGAAAGATATTACTCTTTATGCAGGCTGGAAAAAGATAACTGATTATGCTTCGGATGTTAGATTGGACAAATCCAAACTTACCATGGGGGTTGGTCAGAAATATGCCGCTACAATTACCACAACACCTGCTGAAACAATAGATAAATTCACGTGGACAAGTTCTAACAAGAGCGTCCGTAAACTCCAAAGGTATAATAACAGCACTAAATAAAGGGACAGCCAATATAACAGTCACAACATCAAAGGGAAAAACGGCTTCAATAAAAGTTACGGTCAAGAAAGCAGTTTCTTCCATAAAAGTCCCCTATACCAATAGGAAAATAAGCGTTGGTCAGACCGTAAAAATTACCCCTACTGCAAATGGATATGCGGGTGTTCTTTCATGGAACAGCAATAAGCCATCGGTAGTCAAAGTTGACAACAAGGGAAATGTTACTGCACTAAAAAAGGGAACAGCAGTGATAACGGTCAGAGCATACAATGGTGTAAATACAAAGATAACATTAACTGTTAAGTGATAATATCACAATTGGTAGGAATCGTTAATTAACGAAACCAATGTTCAAAACGCTCAAAGCTAATACAAGAAATTTCATTTCAAATGCTTGAAGTTTTTCTATAATCTTTGGCGTTTTGAGCATTCTGTATAAAAGTGGAGGTATATGCAAATGTATTGTAGAAAATGTGGAACTAAAATTCCTGACGACAGTATTTTCTGCCTTAAATGTGGTACAAAAACAGAGAAAAAGATGTCACCTATAGAAAGGGGGCAAACTGATGCCACGATAAAAAATGAACAAACTCCAAGCGTAACTGCGTTGTGCAAAAAACGCAATAAACCACTTGTTGACAAATGGAAGGAGTGTCCAAACTGTAATACACCAAATCCTCTCTATGTCTCTATTAATAATGAAGACAGTATATCAGAGATAAGAGAACTGAACAGGCGGATAAAGAACGGTGATGAGGAACTCAATCACAAAAGACGCAAAGAAACAGCATTTAGACTTCTAAAAATACTATTGCCTTTAGCTGTAGTTATATCAGTTGCTCTTATTATTCTTATTCCACAGGCAGGAATTGGATTTAAATATGAGTTGGTCAGCACTTTCTATAGCGATGATCACTACATTATTACTGGATATACAGGTTCATTGACAGACGTGACAATTCCTGATACAATATGGTTCAAGCCTGTGACTGAGATTTCCGAATCTGCATTTTCAAATGAAAAAATAATCAAAGTTAAATTGGGAAAAAGCACATCTGCAATTTGCAAAAATTCATTTTATCGTTGTGATATGTTAGAAGAGTTGGATTGTTCCAATGTCGAGTTAAATCGTGATAGTCTATTCTATGTTATGACCAATGCTTTTTCTGATTGCACAAAATTAAGAATTATTACATTTCCAGATTCAGGAATACGCATATCGGACTCAGCTTTTAAAGGTTGTACATCTCTTGAGATGATAAAATCATATGGACATGATAACCCGTACTTTAATGCTTCGATTGGTTTTATTGGAGCTGGTAGCAAAATTGGAACACATGCATTTGAAAAATGCACTTCGCTTGATGGTATTTCTCTTGTAAATGTTGAATTGAGCCTTAGTTCTTTTGAAAATTGTACAAAATTAAAACAAGCCAACGTCTTCTTCATGCCATATAGTGATTTTGAGAAAGTTATCCCAAGCAGATGTTTTGCCAATTGTAAATCACTTGAAAAGTTCAATGGAAATAACGTAACCCCTATTGATAGCAATGCCTTTTTCAATTGTACTTCCCTATCTACATTAATTCTTGACCCATATCCATCTGACATATCAGCAGACGCGTTTAATGGTTGCACCAATTTATTAAGTGAAATCAATTCATCAAGCTCCCAGACAAACACAAGCGGCCAAAACAATAATCAAGAATATGATGATCATAAATATGCTGCAACGAATTTTATGGGACTAACAGTTGATGAAGCTGTAAGCATTCTTGGCAGCGATTACATCATCAAAGAAGGTTTCGGATCTTATTTATATGAATATAGTAAATATGGGTTAACAATTCCGTTTGGCGCTGATTCTGTTAACAGTAAAAAAATTACTAAAATAATTGTTTCTCAAGGGAATTATATTTCCAAGGGTTGGGGTGAAATGGATAAAATCCAACCAGGAATGACAAATAGAGAAGTTTTTGCAATTCTCGGATATACAGACATTACAGAAAGCGCTATGTGGGACGGTTGGAATTATTCATATGTAATCGGAGGAAATAGTTTTGAATTTTTCTCCTCTACACCAGAAGGAGGGCTTTCTAACGATCCCATGGACGCAATAGTGTTTATGTGTTGGGTTTGTGAGAATATTTACTAAATAAATAACAAAAGCCGGACATTTTGTTCGGCTTTTGTTATACTTATCATTCCAAATATTAATTAACCAGTTTTTAACAATACTTGAGTGTTGGCATTTAATAGTACTAAGCAATATGCAATATATAAAATTGTGCGTTAAAGGAATCTATTTGCTAAGTAAAGCAAGATCATTAAGTCTTCGCCTTACTTCTTATGGCATTTTAATTCTTATCAAAATGTGCAACTTAAAAGTTTTATAAATCAAGTATCATTTTTAGCTTCCTTTGCCTTTTCTTTTGCTCTTTGGCGTTGACGACGTTTGGCCACACATACAGCACAGGTACTGCAACAATACTTCCTATTGTCCCGTAAGGGCGTAAAATAATTATCGCATGTTGGATTGGCACACTTTTTTACATTACTTTTTTCAGCCAGGTTCAATAGTAACTCAATCATAATTCCATCCAATTGACTAGACCAGTCCCATGTTGCTGTAAAAACTTTAGTTTTAGAATCATAATCTAAAATAGGTTGTATTCTGGCAAGTCGCTGATTTATAACATCCATCATTATCGATGGTAAAATCATTTCAGCAAGATCTAATAACTGTGGAGTAATCACCACTTCTTTATCAAATTTAACAAGTCTTCTTTTCATATCAACATAAATTGACGGATTATTCTGGACAAGTTCAATAAGAAAAGAATCATAATAAATAAAAAATTCTTTATTATCATCGTTCGTTATTTTAACGTAATCGGCATAGGTATAATCAGACAGAGATTCTACATTATTTTGTCTGATTTGTACAAATCTATAAATTTTTGAAACCAAATCGTCGTTTTTTCCCATTAATTTATAAGATCTAAGGAAAATATACTGATAAAAAGCTGTTAGCGTAGTTGGAAACTCATTTTGAAAATTCAAATTAAAACTATTTTCAAAATAAAATAGCAAGACCGAAGCAATAGTTTCAATATATTTCTTCTTTTCGTAATTATTGGATCCTAAAACATTACGTAGATACAACAAATTAGACACATTAGTATGATGGTCAATAAACTCATCGAGTGGCATATTGTCATGTTCCCAAAAGGGGTTTATGCCTTTATACTCTTCAAGATTTACAATATAATCTCCTCGATACACTCCTTTGTACTTTATATCTAAATATGATGATGAAACAGGTAGACCAAATTTATTGCAATATTTTATTATCGACTCAACTTTGGTCACATCAACATTTGCAAACTCTGTAAGCATATTCAACGAATTATGTGGATTGTTAAAGAATTGAATCCTAGTCTGTATTTTCGGTTCTTTATTGAACACTGATGAATATTCATTTGATACTATATATTTACCGCCATTTCCGTTGTCCTTGATACTGTACGTTCCAACGTTATATGTTATATAAAATCCCTTTTTAAATGTAATCATATTTCCTCCGTTTGACAATATGAGACCTTGCTTTTGATTGTTAATATGACATATCTTTAATTTCGGCTAAAATGTCATAGGTTTTAGCAGCTTTTAAAATGACATATCAGATGATATAATTATATCAGGCAGAATCAATAATGTCAAGGAAAATGATAGGAGGAATGATATTTTAACAGCCACATAGAAAAATGAATTGCAAGGAAGCTAATAAAAGGGGGATGATATGCATTAAGATTACTGCTTTTTGCTCAAAAGATGAATTATTATGGAGGAATTCGGCTAATGAAAAATAAGGCAACTGATCCGTTTGTTGTTATAAGAATAACAGGCAATGTAGAACCAGTTAACAGGGGTGGAAATATAATGTTTGCAACTCCGGTTATTACTGTGAATGAGCGAGTATCACCATTCGTTCAAGAATTTAAAGATGAACAGGATGCACTGAAATGCACGCAGGAAATGATACGTGAACTCAGGGAGGTGGTTTATGATAATACAGAAACGCACGACGAAGATTATAATACTTCGCCTTCATCTGAAGCTACAAAATCCTACCACACGGCTTGGAACAACAGTAGAAATGCAAAAACTTCAGTCCATTTGAGCGCCTCTTCACAAGAGGAGGTGTCTGCCAATCTCCCAGTGGTACCAAGGAACCAGAATGAAGAGCAAACTCCTAAATCAAACAATCCACCTACTGCGATCGAACATTCGTCAAGCTCCGGTGAAGAGATAATGAAAAACCTTATTCAATTTATCTCGGAAAACAAAGAAGCTGATGACGAAGCACCAGTTATAAAGAAGGCTGTAAATGACCGACTTTCAAGCTACAACCTTATGGAGAAGGTCATACATCTAATACACATGAAAATCGTTGGGGAAGTGTTGTACTATTACAATCGCACTCAGGGACATTTTATGCAGCTTACTGATGTGGAAGCAAGACGTCTTATCATGTCACTTTGCCGTGAGGATGTCAAGCAATGCGGAACGCCTTTTATCGTCAAGTACGTTCATGAGTTCATTACAATGAACCCTGATTTAGTCGGAGATATTCACGATACCATACATCCGGATTATCTTGGTTTCAGAAATGGAATTCTTGATTTGAGAACTTTTAAGTTCATGGCTCCAACACCTGATATTTTCATCACTAATATAGTAGATGACAATTATGACCCAGCAACGCCAGCGAACTGCCCTAATTTTGATAATTTTCTGTCCGGCTGTTATGACGGAAACCAAGAACTTATCAACAGGGTCTGGGAGGCTATCGGCTACATTCTTACTGACGATATCAATGCCAAGTGTTTCTTCTTGCTTCTGGGACCTGGTGACTCCGGTAAAAGTCTTCTGATAAAATTGATTTGTAGCTTCTTCAGAGAGGATGCAGTATGCCCGCTTATGATAAATCAATTTGGTGAGCGGTTCGGACTTTCGCTAGCAAACGGTAAAAAACTAATAACCTGCGCTGATCTGCCGAAAACCCCGCTGACAGATTCAGCGGTTGCCATGATAAAATGCCTGACGGGAGGAGATTCCATCTCGTATGAGCAGAAATACAAGGATATGGCAAGGTTTATCAATACCGCTAAGCTTATATTTGCAAGCAACTTCCCTATTACTTTGGTTTCACAGGATCAGGCGTTTATTAACAGAATAGTCGAAATACCTTTTCTGCACTCGGTTCCGAAGGACAAGCAGGTAAAGAACCTGTATGATATACTCAGCGAAGAAAAGCATGCTATAATCCATCGTTCTCTGAATGCATATCGGCATCTTCGTAGCAGAAATTACGTTTTTTCCGGAGAAGAGTATTTGAATCATATAAAGAACCAGCCGGTTGTGACAACAGTCACCGCTGAATCGGTAATTCAGCATTTCTTCGAGGATTGCTGCTTTTCAGATGATTCTTCATTTGTTACCACGGAGGATCTTCACACCGCCTATACAAATTACTGTACAAAGAATAACTATGCCGTACTTGTCAAGGAAGCGTTCTCCAAAATATTCAAGCTGCTTTTCGGCGAACGGTTTCCATCTGTTAAACGACAAACAGCAGACGGCTCCAGACCCAGGGGATATGCCGGGTTATCTCTCAGGGAGTAAAATGATTTCATGTACCAGTACCCACGACCCAGCAGTATTTATTAGTATTTTTTGATAAATATAGTGATAAAAAAGGTTTTTTGAAGTGGTACGCGGGTACTGGTACATATTAAGCCACCATTCTTTTCCAAGCTCTGATATCTTACCCAGCCACAGTTATATATTATAACTATGATAACACAATTGAGCTATCCACGTCAGCTCAGCATCACTATAAAGGAGGTTTTACCTATGAATGAAAACACCAATGTCCAGATTATCACACTCTTCCCTCTTGCGGACAGTATGCCGCCACAGCTGATAAACAATGTCTCTGTGACTGCAAAGATATGCCGTGAGCGACACATCGGTCTGAATGAGAACACACTGCGCTTTCTCTGCAAAACAGGTCAGATACCCTGTATAAAGGTCGGAAACAAGACACTCATCAATTGGAATGTCCTGATGGATTACCTGACTAAAGGCGGAGTCAAAACTGAACAGGCGGAATCCGAAGCGCCTGTTCCCACGTCAGTAGCAGGTGGTATCCGGAAGGTACCCACCAGATTGAAGCGGTGATATACTGGACCCACCTGTCCGGACAAGTGGGTCAAACTTTGGAAAGGAGATACAATATGGGGAATGTACAAATACGCGGTAACAGCGTTCGCATAAGGGTGTCAGACGGTTTTGACCCAAAGAACAATACACGCCGCTACAAAACGCTTACGATACATCTTGACCCTAACCTTACTGAGCGGCAGCGACAGGAGGAGATAAACCGTCAGAAAGTACTGTTTGAAGAGAAATGCCGCCGAGAGAGCTACATAGATGATTCAATGACGCTGAACAGCTTCATTGAGCAGTGGCGGCAGGACTACGAACAGACCCATCTGAAAAATACTACACAGAAACATTATGACGACCTGCTTGAACGAATAAAGCCTGCCCTCGGACATCTCAAGCTGTCGGAAATCACGCCGCTTCACCTTAATGCGTTTTACAAGAATCTCGCTGAAGAAGGTATACGCATTGACTACAAATACAAGTGCCGTATAGATTTCAGAAAGTTTCTGAAAGACAACGACATTTCACGCTACAAGCTTATCGATGCTGCCGGAATATCCATGACCACTCTGGAAAGCATTGTGGCAGGAAAGAACGTCAGCAAGGAGACGGCGCTCGGAATCAGTAACGCTCTGGAAATCAAGCCGGAAGAGCTGTTTGATGTTATAGGCACCGATAAAACGCTTTCACCGAAAACGCTGCTTCATTACCACAGGTGCCTTTCGGCTATACTGTCAAAGGCAGTCAAGTGGGGATTGCTATTTTCAAACCCATGTGAACGTGTCGATCCTCCTAAGCTCCGCAGGAGAGAAGCCAAGTGCCTTAACGAGGAGCAGACGCTCCAGCTCATAGCCGCGCTGGACGAAAAGGGACAGTATCAGTATTCCGTGATGGTAAAGCTGATGATTTTCAGTGGAGCAAGACGAGCGGAGATATGCGGTCTGGAATGGAACGATGTTGACTGGGACAAGGGCTGCATACATATCTGCCGGAACTCTCTGTATCTCCCGAATGTGGGTATGTACGAGGATACCACCAAGACTGAAAGCTCGGAACGATATGTCAAACTGCCGCAGTCGGTAATGACAATGCTATCTGAGTTCAGGGATTATCAGAACGGAATAAAGAAACAGATGGGAGAAGGCTGGCAGGAAAGCGGCAAGATTTTTACACAGTATAACGGTCTGCCGATACACCCGTCAAGCGTAACATCATGGCTAAGGAAGTTCACCGAAAGGAACGGGCTTCCTCATGTAACTCCGCATATGCTACGGCATACTTCGGCCACAATGCTGCTTATGCAGGGAGTTCCTCTCAAGGCAGTGTCCAAACGTCTCGGTCATACGCTTGCCTCAACCACAAGCGACATCTATGGACATTCTCTGTGCTCAGTTGAGGATATTGCTGCGGATAAGCTGGAGGCTATGCTGTCACCAAGCTCACAGCTCAAAAAGGAGGATAAATAAGATAACCGGAGAGGTACGCAGCCTCTCCGGAATTTTTATTTTTTAGGGAGATCACCGCCGTACCATACAAGTTCAAGCAGCTCTCACCACCAGTGTGACCAAAAGTGTGACCATTTCAACTGTGACCAAAGAAGTCCGGGCATAAGAAAAACCGCTCAACCCTTACGGTTAAGCGGTTTTCTGTTGGCACGCCAGGAGGGATTCGAACCCCCGACCCTCTG
>ENA-ORTN01001749-ORTN01001749.1-human-gut-metagenome-genome-assembly--contig:-NODE-1749-length-20071-cov-2.291267_pt1 | contig 20071 bp, 7 predicted proteins | sample MGYA00242070_ERZ509189 | MGnify/ENA primary metagenome ERZ509189 (study PRJEB26280, sample SAMEA2338821) | human gut metagenome | biome: human gut; feature: human-associated habitat; material: faeces...
CTGAAGACATGGAACGTGACTTTAGGGTGACTTACCAAGAGCCTGATTCTGAAAAGAGTCGGGCTCAAAGTGTTGATTTGGCTATCTTCAATGAAGGTAAGGCACATGAGGTGGAGAACCTCATTCGCTTTGTTGTTGTTGCCAAAGACGCAAAAGTAAAACCGACGGATGCGAAGAAAGGCGCAGAAGCCATGCTCGACAATATCCTGACGTTTACAGATTGTGAATTTGGATGCTGGACCAACGGAGAGGATTTGCTATACCGCTATTATACGGAAGATGACTTTGGACAGGCGGACGTACAAGATATTTCCGATTTCCCGGCTAATGGTCAAACGCTTGCCGACCTGGAAGCGCAGGGCGATCGTGCCATGCCCCGTAAGCCGGCAAACGAATCGTTGATTAAGACATTCAAGCGCTGTCATGACTATATCTATGGCAATGAAGGCATGAAGAAAACGGCTTTTTGGGAGCTGCTGAACCTGATATTCTGTAAGCTTTATGATGAGAAACGCCGTAATGCCGATGCCAAAGAGGGCATCAGCTATCGTCGCCGTTTCTGGGTGGGCGTAACAGAGCAATTCACGGAAGAAGGCCGAAAGGCCGTTGCCACTCGTGTCCGTGGGCTTTTCGAGGAGCTGAAGGACAGCCAGATGTTCCGCGATGTCTTTGATGGTTCTGAGCAAATCATGCTCTCTGACCGTGGACTGGCTTTTGTTGCTGCAGAATTGGCAAAATATTCTTTTTTGGATGCAACGGTCGATGTGAAAGGTACTGCTTATGAAACCATCGTGAGCAACACCTTGAAGCAGGAAGCCGGCCAGTTCTTTACTCCGCGAAACATCATTAAGTGCATGGTGGAAATGCTCGACCCCAACGAGGACACCCGTGTACTCGACCCGGCATGTGGTTCGGGTGGCTTCCTGGTTATGGTACTCGACCATGTGCGCCGCAAAATCACACGCAATCTTTATCCGGAACTCGACGAGGTGCGATTGGCTGCCCGTGTCAATTCACCCGAAGTGGATGAAAGAGTGCGTCATTATGCCGAACGCATGATTTTCGGCTTCGACTTCGACCCCGACTTGAAGAAGGCGGCACGAATGAACATGGTGATGGCAGGTGATGGACATAGCAATATTTTCAATATCAACTCTTTGGATTATCCGCAGGGTGACAAGCCCGACCGCCCTTTGATTGCAGAAGCTGTCAATGAAAGTATTCTGCACAGTAAGGATAAGGATTTCCGCTTTGATACTTCATCGGACAATGCACAGGGTAAGTTCGATATGATATTTACGAATCCTCCCTTTGGCGCCAAGGTGCAGGTGGATGTAGAGATTGCCCGCCGGTATGCGTTGGATAGTAATGCGCCAGAAGTTCTCTTTATTGAGGCTTGCTACAACTTCCTAAAGCCCGGTGGCAAAATGGGTATTGTATTGCCTGATGGCATTTTGGGTAATCCAAACACGGAAAGTGTGCGCAAATGGATCTTAGAGCACTTCAAGTTGCTGGCCTCCATCGACCTTCCGGTAGAAACCTTTTTGCCTCAGGTTGGTGTGCAGGCATCCTTGCTGTTCCTCCAAAAGAAAACATCCGAAGAATTGCTTATCCCCATCGACAAAGAGGATTACGATGTGTTTATGGCCATTGTTGAGCAAGTGGGTAAAGACCGACGCGGTGTGCCTATCTATAAGAAGGATGAAGATGGTGCAGAGATTCTCTTTGCCCACGAAAAGAAATGGTTGGCTTACACAGAAAATGGTCATGAAATTGTGCGCAGTCGCCGTGAACGTGTAAAGCGTTTGGCTGATGATTTGCCGGAAGTGGCTGCTGCTTATGCTAAATTCTTGGAGGAACAGAAATGAAAAGTATCTCAGTTTCAATCAAGACAGTAAGACAATCAATGAGAATGGATGGAAGTTATCATAATGCAGATATTAACATCTATGATAATACACTTCATAATCATTCTAGTCATTGTTTGAATTTTTACTGTTCCAATATATACACAACAGGTCGAGGACGTCGTGTTTATACCCGCCCAGAACGTGGTGTGCCATTTCTTAGTAACTCTGATATGATGGCACAAAATCCCTTAATGAGTTGTAACTACATGTCACGAAAATATGGATATGATGAATCTTCTGTTTTAAAAGGTGGAATGATTTTAACTGGACGTGTAGGAGCCATAGGACAAACAGCTTTTGTCCCCAATTATTGGGAAAAATATAAGATGATGGGGTCTGATAATATCATTCGAATTGTTGTAAAAGATGAATTCAAAAATGGTTTTATCTATGCTTATTTGGCATCAAAATATGGCAACCTATCTTTCTGGAAACATGCAACAGGCGGTGTTCAACCTTTTATCACAGATAAAATGGTTGCAAATCTTCCTATACCAGATTTCCCTGCATCCTTCCAGCAGGAAGTTGATGATTTAATACAGGAGTCGGCAAGATTGCGTGAAGAGGCTGCTGATGCGTTGACTGAGGCTCATAGAATATTAAAATCCGAATTACATAGTAGTCATACACATAATAAAATAGTTTCCATTAAAAATATTTATAAATCACATAACCAAAGGTTCGAAGCTAACTATTATGCGAGTGAAAATCGGGAATTGTATGATTTAATGACTCAACAGTTTAAATGCACCCGTTTAAAAGATTTATGCGAAAGAATATTTAGACCTGGAATATTTAAAAGACAATATGTAAACACTGATGGCATTACTTTTTTAGGAGGCGCAGATATTTTAAATGCGACGCCTTCTAGCTATAAGCAATTATCTAAGCTGCAAGTAAAGAAAATGCCTGAATTGATGCCTAAACAAGGAACTATTCTAGTTACATGTGGAGGGACAATAGGTAATACAGTATATGTTGATACACAATTGGCTAGTTGTGCAGTGTCACAGCATGTAATGAGGCTCATTCCTAATGGAACTGTACCTAATGGATATTTGTATGCCTTTCTTTCCTCAGACATGGGCAAAAAAATAATCAATCTTTTTGCTTTTGGTTCTGTCATTCCTCAAGTAGAAGCTCATCATCTTGAATTATTACCAGTCCCAATTTTGGAAAATAATAAGATGGAGCACATAGATGCATTATGTATGAAATATGTTCATTGTAATGAAAAGGCGAAAGAGAACGAACGCCAAGCCATCTCTATGGTAGAGCAACAAATAGACTCTTGGAGTGTAAGAAAGGAGAAATAGCATATGGATGAGAATATAGAAATATTCAACCGCCTTTGGGAACATGCCGAAAATGAAGTGGTAGAATTCAAAAAGGCTGAAACCAACTTTGATGTGGATGAGTTGGGAAAATACTTCTCTGCACTCAGCAACGAAGCCAACTTACGAGAACGCGAATTCGGCTGGATTGTGTTTGGTGTATGGGATAAGAAGCATCAGGTGATTGGGACATCCTTCAAAAATAGTGAGGTAGCACTCAACAAACTGAAACAGGATATGTCGCAGCATACAACCGACGGATTGATTTTTCGTGAAATCATTCCGGTGAAAGTAGAAGGAAAGCGCGTGCTCCTGTTTAAAGTGCCTGCCACTCCTCGAAATATCGTGATGAAGTGGAAAGGAATTGCCTATGGACGTGATGGTGAAAGTTTGAAGCCGTTGAACCAAGCCAAGCAGGATGAAATACGTCAGCAATCTCCAATTCCTGACTGGACTGCCCAACTAGTTCCGAATGCTACTATCGATGATCTTGATGAATTGGCTATCGCTACTGCCCGCATCATGTTTAAGAAGGTACATAACTCGAAGATTTCTGCAGAAGAAGTTGATGGTTGGACCGTGGAAGAGCTCCTCTCACACAGTGAATTGATGCGCGAAGGACAACTTACCCGAGCCGCCATCTTGCTGCTGGGAAAGCCATTGTCACTGCAAAAGATTTATCCGGCTGTGGCACAGATTACCTGGACATGGGAAGACAAGGATGCAACGGTGATTGACTATGAGCATTTCACCATTCCTTTTATCCTCACAGTGGATAAGGTGCTTGCTAAGATTCGTAACAAAACTATGCGTGAGTTGCCGGGCGGTACCCTCTTTCCCGATACCATGAAGCAATACGACGATTATACCATACGCGAAGCGTTGCACAATTGCATAGCTCATCAGGACTATACGCTTCAAGAACGCATCTCGTTTGTAGAAGGTGAAGACAAACTGTATTATGGCAATGGAGGTAGTTTCATTCCCGGCACCATAGAGAAAGCCCTGGAGCATAAAGGACCGCAACGCCATTACCGTAACGAATGTCTTTGTTCAGGCATGGTGAATTTCAACATGATTGATACCGTAGGACGTGGCATTAAAAAGATATTTGCTGAACAACGCAAACGTTTCTTTCCTATGCCCGACTATGATATTGATAACGAGAACCGTACAGTTGGAGTTACCATCTACGGTAAGATGATTGACGAAAAGTATAGCTCGCTGCTGAAATCGAACACGGATTTAACATTGATGGAATGTGTATGGTTGGACGCTATTCAGAAACACCGTCCTGTCACAAAGGATGCTATCAAGCATCTGAAGGAAAAAGGATTGATAGAAGGACGTTCGCCCAATTACATCATTTCGCTTACTGTAGCTAAGCTGACCCATCAAATAGGTCATTATACCAAGGAGAAAGGATTGGAGGAGAAATTGCTTGAGCAAACCATTCTTCAATTGGCAAGAGATGCCGGAAAGGAAGGCTTTAAGTTGAGCGATGTGTACGAGGCGCTACATAAGAATTTGCCTGCTTCCATGAGCATGACATCAAAGAAAAGATACTTGGGAAGGTTGCTTGGCAAGATGAATGCGGCACTCTTGCTTGAAGTGGATGGTAGGACCTGGAACATAACCGAAACCGGATTGTCGAAATTGCGGTTATAAATTCGGTTATAATGTTCTTTCGTCTTTGTAAAGTGCATTCACCCAAGCAAATGCAAGATGGTTTCGGTTATAATTCGGCTATAATTCGGCTATAATTCGGTTATAATTCGGTTATAATCACGAAGCATCAGAACACCATAGCCGTTTCAGGTACACGGCAGATTCTATTTGCCGGTCATTTGCTGAAACGTGCCCATTTATGATGATTAGCATTCAGAATCAGCACCTTACCAAGCTAATTCTATTTGCTGGTCATTTGCTGAGGAATTAAAAACAGGAGGTTAAACCCTTTACTTAAATATAATACATTGTCTATGTCAAAACACCATAAAGAAGAAATAGAATGTCCGCACTGCCATCACAAAGGGGAATTTGACCTTTGGGAGTCAGTGAATGTCGATCTTGACCCTGAACTTCGGGAACAGGTATTGAATTACCGCCTCTTTGTGTGGACCTGTCCGAAATGTGAGAGCCATGTGATCTTACCTTATGATACCCTGTATCATGATATGAAGCACCGCTTTATGCTCTTCTTCTCGTATGAATTTAATGGGGAAGAAGCGGATAAATATGCTCCCATGAAAATGCCTAAAGAATTTTTCATGGATGGATATACTCACCGCATAGTCTATGGACTGAAACGCTTGAAGGAAAAGATCCTGATTTTGGAAGAGGGATTGAATGATGTGGCTGTTGAACGCATGAAATTCATGATTAGCCATATCGTAGTGCCTGAAATAACAGAAAAGGGATATGAGCTCTTTTTCTATCAGGTGGACCGCACGGATGAAGTTTCTGAGTATGGTGCCATCTTCTTTGTCTATCACGACCAGGAGCGGGACGAAGAAATGGTTATACGCTTTGCCATGGACAATTACTATGAACACTGCCTGGCGGTGGAACTGGATCCGCGCATGCAGGTGGAAGGCTGCATGTGTGTGGACCCAGGATGGATGGCTAAGCAGTTGCTTTGTGCCAAAGAGAACCTTTTGCCTGACAACAGAAAGGGAATAAAAGGTATGTTTAAAGATGGAAGATGGGGATTGGTGGACAGCGATGACTGCCCCTTGTCTGAATTCAAATATTGGTTTGTGGAGGATGCCCATGAAGGGTATCTCCGTGCCCAAGTGACGGGTGGGTCGGAATATAATCTGTTGCGCCCCAATGGTTCGGAACTGCTGAACCAAAGCTTTTCCTATATCACTGAAGTGCATGAGGGTTTCTTTACATTTTGGCGCACCAAGCGTAAAACCAAAACGACTCCAACACGCTATCTGCATGGAGTTGGTCACGTGAGCGGTGTTCTCCTCTTCCCTCCCTTGTTCGAACGCTTGAGTTGGCTGGATGAAGAGAAAAAGGAGGCTTACTATGCTGAACTCGATGGCAAACCTTATATCTTGACCACGGATGGCAGCGTATATGACCCGGAACGTCAGCATCTGCCTAAAAAAATGAAGATTATTCCCGAGAAATTTTTCGAGAAACTAGCGAACTGGGTATTGCCCGGACTGCAGTTCTTCTATCGCGATACGGATGCATCGGTCATTGTGGATACTACGTATCATGTGGGTGACGTGCTACGGGCGGGGCGTTTCGTTGACGTGACGACCAAGCTCTATAAGCCGGCACACAAGCTACGTTTTATCATTGCTTCGGCTCATGCTGCCATGCTCTGTGAGATAGATGACCTGGTTCGTGAAAATCCTCGCATCAAGGACTGGAACCTCTGTACCTTACACTATGATAGCTACTTCAAGGTGCTGGATGTTTATGAGTTGGACGGGGTAACCCAGATTCTCTTGCTTCATATTCCGGAAGCTGCTGCCCGCTTCTTGGGCGACAAGCCGCTTGACTTCATTCTCTATGGAGTGGGCCCGGATATGAACCTGATTGAAATGGCACGGAAGAGTTTGAGGGAAAAGATGTGCATGGAGGTACATCCACGCTCACTAGATTCTGAATTTGTGGAACGTATGTCCCACCCTGTGGGCTTGGATGATGACTTCTATCCGGTTGAGCTGCCGCCTGTTGGAGACCCTGTTGAGAAGGAAATGCTTCATCTCAGCAACATGATTCACAAATTGGCCAACGATGCTGACATAGAGGATTTCTATGAGGTGGATGATAACTTCCACTTCCATGGCGTAAAAGAAGATACCATCTGTCACGGTTGCGTGTTTGCAGCTGAGATAAACGATAAAGGAGAAGGGTGCGGTTGTTTGGCTCAAGAGGAATTCCGAAAGAATTATCTGAAAGGACGATGTGACCACCGCAAAGCCTCGTATAGTGATCTTTCTGATTACGAACGCCACGAACAGGAAAAGCTCCAAAAAGAAAGTCTCCAGGCTGCCAAGGAATGCAACGCTTATGCACTGGCTTTGGTGAAGGACTTTATAGCCGATGAACTGGAGGGTGACATCAACCGCTTGAAGGATTACGATTTCAACCGGCTGCGTTCGGAAGACGCTTCCCGCCAAAAGGCTGTGGATAAATATCTCACTTGTGCCGGAGGGAATATGCAAGGACCGGACATTGCCATTGTACGTGCCATTGCTTCCCTCGTGTTCGGTAAAGCATGGGAGGAGTTCACGCTCGAAAGTATGGACAATTATAAGTTTAAGGTTGATTATCTTCATCAGCTGGTTTACCTTTTTGGATGTCCGCTCGGCTTGGAATGGGGCTTGAAACAGTTCAAGGGACTGGATAAGTTTAATCCTTCAGAGGAACTGCGGGACCGTGTGGTTCGCTTCTGGAATCTGCATCAGACCATCGGCAACATTATCCTGCTGCCTACCATGCTTACCCAAAACCTGGTGGAGATAAACCTGACAAGAGCGAAACGGCTGTGGCGTAATTATCCGGACAGTTTCTTGAAAGAACTTCGGGAAGAGCTGGTGGATGAAACCCATCGCAACAAATATCTTCAATCGGAATGCTACAAGAATCGAAAGATTTATGCCCGTTGTAAAACGAAAGAAGGGTTCGACCGGTTGATGAGAGAACTCCTGCTGGAGGATTTCTTGGATGAAAATGGGCTTCCGGTGCATCGCTTCGCCGGTGTGGGCAGCATGGACAAGGGCCTTGACAGAGAAACATACTTAAAAGCTGTAGATGAGTACTTGGACTTCTGCGAGAAGGAAATTCCGCTGAGAGCCGGACGTATCATTGACAGACTGAAAGATATACTTGACAACAATTAAAAACGAAATATTATGGCAATCATTAAAAGACCTCCTCATGACGATGGACCGGTAAATGCCGGAGAACAGCGCTTGCTGGATTTTCTGTCGGTGAAGTTGCCTGACAATTTTTACATTATTCCTAATTGTAACATAGCGATTACGGGACCAAACCGCATCATGAAATATTGGGAGTATGACTGTTTGGTGGTGACTCCTCATGCCCTCTACCATATTGAGAACAAGGATTGGGCAGGTAATTTGGAAGGAGACGACTATGCTTGGTTCCGCAATGGTCAGGAAGTGGCTAACCCGCATAAGACGGCTGGGTTAAAGAGCCGTATTCTTGCATCTAAAATCAAGAACCAACATCCGGATTGGAATTTTGGTCAAATCATTACGCTGGTAACGCTCAGCCATCCCCAACAATCTAAGTTTGGTTTGGATCCAACGTGCGATACCTACAAGCAGACCTTTACATTAGGGGAATCATTGGCTGAATTTATCTCCAATCACGAACTGGTTTCTCGTTCTGCCAATGGCATCCAGCCTTTGATGAATCAACTGACGGATTTTCTCACGGGGGAATCGGTAGAGCGGAAACGCGCTGAACGCACCACGATATTCAATTATCGCATAGAGGAAAAGCTTCAGGAAACGGAAGAATTTACTGAATACCTTTGTATTCCTCAGTTTATTGCTACGGCTCGTTATCGGGTTCGTGAATATCCGCTGGATGTGGCTGATAAAAGTCCGAAGGAACTACAGCAGCTCACCTATTCGGTACAAAACGCTTACATGGCACAAGAGAAGATTGGGGATTCTCCCTACATTGTCAATACAAAGTGCCAGATGAATGAAGAGCAGACCTACTACTATGAAATCAGTCGTTATCAAGACGAAAGTTCCTTGCGGGCCAAGCTTAATCAGAAGACATTCAAACAGACGGATAAGCTGAGCATCATCATGGATGTGGCGAACGCGCTGAAAGTGGCACATAAGGTGCAGGTATATCACCGCGATGTATGCCCTGAGAACATCTATGTTTACGAAGGGGGTAGAGCTGCATTGGCAAACTTCAGAATGTCGTGGTTTGTGGAGCACATCGACCTGAGCTTCTCGGTTAATGCTACGGGCAATCAGTCTTCACCCTACACAGCGCCTGAGCTGTTGGACGGTGACGTTTCCTCTGCCAGCGATATCTATTCTTTGGGGGTGATTTTTTACCAGCTCATGGTTGGCAAATTGCCATTTGACAGTGTGGTTACCTTCATGGCTGCCTTAGGGGGTAAACTGCCGGCAGACCATCTGCCCAGTCATGTACTGAAGGAACTGCCTGCATGGATGGATGAGTTTGTTCAGAAGACGATTGTGGCTGATGTCAATAAACGCTGGCAAACAGCCGACGAAGTGCTTGACTTCCTGAACCGGGCTGTTGATGAAGAAGTACACAAAACGATAGCCACGACCCATACGGTCGTAACTACAAAGAAGGAGAAGACTTTATACCTCAAGGATATGAAACCCGGTATGAAGGTTTCTCCCAGTATGACGCTCCACGAAATTCTGGGTAAAGGTGGTTTTGGAAGGGTTTTTAAGGTGTGGCACGATATGCAGAAACAGTATCTTGCCATCAAGATATTTGAAAAGGATGCCTCGATTGATAACGCCATCAATGAATTTAATGCGCTGAAAGAACTGCATCATCCCAATATTGTAGAGTTTAAGCATAATGACCGGACAGTTCCCGGTGGCTTGTTCTTTACATTGATGGAATTGCTGGAGGGGGAGAATTTGCATGAATACACCAAAGGGGACTTGCGACTTCCCGCTGATGAAATCTTCAAGATGGCTTCGCAAATTCTGGAAGCGCTGACTTATATGCAGAGTAAGGAACCGCCTGTTTTCCATCGTGATATTAAGCCAAGCAACATCATGTGGCACAAGCGTCAGCTGTATAAGCTCATAGACTTCAATATCTCGGCTACCACTGAGGATAAATCATTTGGCGGCACTTTCCCCTACATGGCTCCAGACCTAATCCTCTCTGGCAACAAAATTGACTGGGATTGCTCCGCTGATACATTTGCGTTGGGTATCACCCTATATGAACTTCTGGCACATGCCTATCCGTGGCCTGGAGGTAACCTGCGTCCTAATATTCATAAGCAACCTACAGACATCCGTAACTACAATGATAAGTTGTCTGATGCGATGGCAGACTTCATTATGAAGTCTATCCGTACAGACAAGAACAAGCGGTTCAAGACAGCCCAAGAAATGCTGGATGCTCTGGAAACTATCGGACTGGATGGCATGCAGAAGGATTCGACGATGATTTCAATCATTCATCAGGGCAAAGAAATGGGTAATCCTGTGGATTACATCAACTCGCTGTATAGCCAAAGTCGTCACGGCAATGGCGGTACAAGAGCTGGTGTCGCCCAACATGCCTTTGATGCGCTGACCTATTCTGAGACACGGTTGGATAGAGAGTTGATAGCTGATATCGAAGCCTTGAAATACAAACTGATTATCATCACCGGTAATGCAGGTGATGGAAAAACGGCATTTATCCACCGGATTGAAAATAAGGGACAGGACAAGCTGCAGTTTGATACCAACAACGGTTCACAATTCTACATCTCGGGCATTCGATTTGAATCGAACTACGACGGCTCACAGGATGAAGACAACAAGGCGAACGATGAGGTACTGAGTGAGTTTCTTTCTCCCTTCTGTGGATTGAACGATTACACGCAAGCCAAGGAAGGTCGTGTGATAGCCATCAATGAGGGACGTCTGGTGGATTTCCTGTCCATGCACCCCGAACTGCGGATATTGCAGGATAATATCGAGGAGTATTTCTACAAGGAAGGACATGCTGAATTGCTCCCGGGATTGATGGTCATCAACCTGAATCTGCGGTCAGTGACAGCACGGGATGTGGAATCGAAAACTCCAAGTTTGTTGGCTCAGCAAATGAAGAAGCTGACCCGTCCTGAATTATGGAGTAAATGCCAGAACTGTCCGGTTGCCGACCGCTGTTTTATCAAATATAACGTAGATACATTCCAGGACACCAGTGCAGGCGATGAAGTCATCAACCGACTGGAATGGTTGGTTCGTACCATTGTATATAAGCGGGAACTGCATATCACCATGCGTGATTTGCGTTCGATGATAGCCTGGATGCTGACTCGTGACTATTCTTGTGATGAAGTCAAGACGCTGATTGAATTGGTCAATGCCAATAACATTCCGGAATATTACTGGCAATACTATTACTTCAATCTCACTGCTCCGGTTGTCTATCCTGATGCCAACAAGGTGGAATATTTCAACTTGCCGACATTGGATTCCAACGACCGACTGGTGAAGTTGCTTCGTGAGACAGACGTAGCTGGTGTGGCACTTCCTGCCTTCGACCGTGATCTGTATTACCGTATCAAACGTCCCAATGACTACATCATATTTAGCGACCGTAAGCATTCCTTGTTGAAGGACTTCAATGAACATAACATGATTATCCCCTCTTATGAGGTAAAATCGGACGATGTGCGCATGGCGGTCACCAGCCGGCATAAATCGTTTGTACGTCATCAGTATTTTGAAGGTGCCATAGATTTCAAAAAAAGACTGCCATACAGATATGCCAGTGCTTTTGAAAAGCAGTTGCGCCTGGAGGACCCGAAGGAGTTGGCGCAAACTATGCAGGACCTTGCAAGTGCCATTTCAGCAAGTGAAGGCTGCTCAAATGAGTTGCTGACCAAAGGGTATCTTCTGTTAGCCAGTTCAAACGTAGCAGACCCGATATCAAAGAGTTACCGCCGTTTCTCTTTGGATGAATTCGAACTCTATGTGAATAAGACCGAACACTTGACGAAGTACATTGAGTATGAAAGCGACAGCTTGATATTCCGCCATAAAAAGGATAAATTTATCCAACTGACGGTAAGTCTTGACTTGTATGAAATGCTGGAATACATTCACGCAGGCTTTAGTCCTTCTGTGAATGACTTGCGTGGACGCTTCATCGAGCTTCAGATATTTAAGAATTTGCTGGAAGCAAAAACGTATTCAGAGATACTTGTGACAAAGAATAATCGCAAGTTCACTGCTATACGATTGGACGGTCAAAAGCATATAGTAATTGAACCTCTTAACGTGCAATGATATGATATTAAAACTAAAGAAAGGAACAGGTGTACAAGCCTTCCTGAATAAGGAAATATTCTATGTCGATGTTAAGTCGGTAAAGCTGGACCGTGTGCTGACCAATCTTTTTATCAAGATGTATGCTGACGGTGCTCCAGTATCAATGGCTTTCCGTAAAGAATATACTATTGACATTCTAAAAGAGAACGTGGCGACCTTGGAAAGCCAAGGTGTAATGCATGGCGTAAGCGACAACCCTGATGGCGTGGAAGATTGGCTTCGCAGTTCGTTGTTGGAGTTGGTGAATCGTGGTAACGTAGTAAAAGAGCATGTATCAACACTAAAGCCTCTGCATTTGCTAAGTTTCCGTGTTCAGAACAGCAAATTTTGTCGTGACTATCGTGCGTCAGACCAACTTTATCTGATGCTGCGAAGCAATCCGGAAGTAATGCATGGATTGGTGCGCTACCTTAGTAAGGGCTGGGATAAGCAGACAGGAGAAATCGTTTCAAGTGAGGATTTGGATGTAGATACTACAGGTATTCTGTATATCACCAAACCATTGCGTGAACGTAAGACATTAAATAAGGTGGCAGAAGCCATTCCGCAGCCGTTCCTCCGTGAACAGGCAACCTTGTTTAATGACGATATTCGTCGGTTGCTTCTCTATAAAGACAAGCTTCCTAGAGCTGTATTCATTGACTATCTGAGAATACTTTGCGGTTTCCATTTGGCTTTATATGCAATGAAACTGATTTACCTGCTACCAAAAATGGTGGATGCTGGTTCACGTCAAGTGGAAGACGATTGGTCGATGCTCGTAGATGTGACTGATGACTTAGATAGCATTGTTTCTGCATATGCTTGTAAAGATGTGGAAAGAATGCAAAATGGCATTGGCAAGTACATTCGTTCTACCTATATGGCCGACATCATTCAAGACAGAAAACCATGCTCTATTGACGAAGCGCTGAGAATACTGAAAGAAGATAATAACAAGTCAGATGGTTTCTATGAATCCGTTTTGAATGGAATCCGGAAGGATCTTCCCAACTCTGATGAGAAAGAGTTTGATAAAGAGGACTTTAGAGAAATGCTTGAGCTGTTTCCTGAAGATGACTACTTCGATATGTTGGTTCATGTATTAGAAAAATCAAACTTGGGTAACTATCAGTATCGCTACTTACACGAGTTTCTTGATGCTGTGGCAATGAAGAACTCTTCATCTATGCTTTTGGCTGATAGTCGCTCACGCCGCCATCCACGACGTGGCGCACTCGGCTCGAAGCTCTTAGAAACGTTGGTGCAACTCCTTGTGTTAAAGGAAAAGCCTACTGGCGGTTACGAAACTCGTTCTTTATCGATTGACGAATTAATTAGTGAAATTCGTGACCGGTATGGCTTAATCATCAATGGTGTAAACGAGAAACGTTTTGCCAATGCGGATGTGGAAATGAATGAAGCATTCCGTACTAATGTAGAAGCTTTTAAGGATAAACTTCGTCAGATTGGTTTCTACACCGATATGAGTGACGCTTGCATCCTGCAGAAGATTCGCCCACGCTATAAAATGTAAACGATGGAAGAAATAAGAACTCTGTATTACGAGCGTTTTATACAACATGTTGTTGAAACGTATGCACCAAAGTTGAAGCAAGTTCGTCCGGGGCATTGTATGAAGATTACAGGCCTCGCGCTGAAAGAACTTCGTGTTCTGCTTCCTTTGTTGCGCCCCATCAATAAGGATTTGTCGGTGTTCATTCTCTCTGAAGAAAAAAAGGGAGAGGAGTTTATCCATGCAACCAAGCTTATTGAATTGAGAAATGACCCCACAAAGGCTGTGCTCATCTTGGTACCGACCAATAGCAGAACGTCAGCAGAAGACTCTTATGGTGACGCTACGTTCCAAAATTTGTCAGCATCAGACCTACAGAACTCCTTCATTCGCAAGCTGATTGACGAGATTCCTGAGGAAAAGAAATATAGCTGGGCACAGATATTTGAACTGCTTAGAGACGAGGTTCATGCCTACAAGAATGATGTCATTTCGTACATACTTTATTTGGAGCTAAACCAGTTCTCAGATGAAGCATGGGGTAATGGCTTATTTGTGTTTGACATGTGGCCTGACATGGCGCTTCTCAAGGATGAGAATGCTGTGCGCAGACGTTTCATGCTGAACAAAGAAAAGGCTTCAGTTATTATCTCTGATTTTTCTTTGACCGCTGCTGATCGCATTTCTTCTCTTCCTATCGAGAGAGGAACTATTCAACGTGCCCTTATGAGCTTCCTTACTTCTGATGATTCTGTAGAAGACGCAAATTCTTTGTTTGAATCTATTCTGCGCAATCATCCAGAGTTCAACTATGCCAATATTCCATGGCTTGAAACTGGATCTTCTGGCCCAGTGAAGGTGATGGTTGACTTGAACACGGGTAAGGATTCAAAGAAAGAATTGGTTAGAGACGATGAAGGCAATTTTGTATTAAACATCATTACTGAGAAGAAGTCGAAGGTATCTTTTACCATTACTACTGACCCTGCACCAAAGGACAATCCTGCGATTGTTTCTTTTGAAATAGCACTGGTTGACATCAGCGATTTTTCAGAAGTTGGTGTTATAAAGAAAGCCAAAGTTGGCACGAACAAACGTGCGTCACGTAAGATGTCTGTGAACATTGCAGATGGCATGTTTGATGAAGGTGATTACTTGCTGCGTGTTCGTGCGCTTGATGAGAACGGCATTGTACTCGAACAGAAGAAAGAGTTCAAAGAAGACATGGTACAAGCTGCTTGGGAGGAGGCAAAGGAAAAGAACCCGAACCTCCAAATGGAACAATATCGTTTGGAACACCACGTGGCATATTGTAACGAATCTGCAGTATTCACCATTGTAAACGATGGTGATGTGCCCGAAGGTCAAATTGATAAACGAGCTAAGGTAAATAGCTTTACACAAGCTATTATTCTTTATCGTTCGGCCCATTTGGCAAAGAATGAGGATTTGGATATTCCTACAGATGGTGTTGATCGTAATCTGTGGGTGGATGGCAACTTGAACAACACTTATCACTTTGATTTTGGCGCTGCTTATGCCTATCAAATACAGCTGTCGAAGAAGTTAATTCAGTTGGAATCTACTTTCTTGAAGAATGCCAATGAGTTTGGTCATGTCGAGGCACTGTTAGGCGGAAACCCAACAGATGCTTACTTGATGAATCCGAACGATACGGCTATTCGTGAACCGCTGTTTGTGCCTGCCTCAGATGTCAATATTCCCAATGAATTAATTGCTTTAAGAGAAGACCTCTTTGCTATCATTCGAGAATCGGCAGAAGACGAAAGTGGCTTAACAAGCACTTTGGACTTCACAACCAATTTGGGCCTGATTAAAGCCTATCTTTCTGAGTACAATACTTGGCTCAGAGAGGAATTGGATAAGGATTTAAATACAGACGATGTGGTTAAGCTGCAGAACATTGATACGGTTCTATTATCCGTAGAAATGCCTGACGGCAGCAAAAACCAAATTAAGTTGGTAAGCCCTTTACATCCATTGCGTTTAGCTTGGATGGTGAATCTGTACGAACTTTATCAAGATTGGGAAGACCGTACTATTGAAGTACCTAAGTACAGAAAGGCTTGGTATCGTAAACTGGATAAGCTTTTCCAAGGGCAAATTCCAATGAACGTGGCTCCGATAGTGCTTAGTGATGACCCTCTAAAGGAAGCATATCAGTACATTGGTGAACTTACCTTTGGTTGGGGTGCTTATGCACAACCTACGCAGTCGGAGGAGGCATTCTCTTCAGGCAGTCGCCAGTTGAAATCATACGTTTCGATGTTGCTGAATGTAGAAAGAGAAAAGCGTATTGATAGCGATGTGAACTTAGATTTGGTGGTACGCCATCTTTTCAATTACAGCGTTTCTCATCCTTATACTGATAAGTTGGTTATTAACCTGTTTAATGCAGGTGATGCGGCTACGTTCGCAGAGGCGTTGGTTAGACTGGAGAAGATTGGTATCGGTCATGAATTGACTTATGAAATCAGACTGTTTACCGATGAGAATATGCTGCAATCCGGTGAAGCATTCAAGGATTTGCTCGACCCAGAATCTGCAGTTGCAAACGATGCGGAAGTTTTCTCACAAGCTTCTGCTAATCGCTTGTTCCCTAAACTTCGCTTCTCCTTGAATAAGACGAGCGATTTTATCAACAAGCATGATAACTATCAGGCTCATCTTTCTTTCTTGGTGAATCCATTTGTGGTAAACACGGAGCCTGCTCGTCCAAGCGAACTAAGCCGTTCTTTTTTCTTGAATGGCACTATCTGCAGAGATATTGTAGAAGCAAAACCTGTGGGTAAAACCTTTGTATGGAATAGATACTATTCTAATAAGAGCTTGCCTAATCCTGTTTCAGAATCTGCCAACCTTGAAGTTAGCTTGTTTGCTCGCTTGCAGGAAGTGATTGGTAAGATGTTGTCTTCAACCATTGAAGAGTCTGTGCCAGCCACGACGTTGCGATTGAAGGAGAATGACATGATGCTCTTGTCATTCATTCATGATAGCAGTGACTGGGTAGTTACGTTTGACAAAAATATGGGACCAGAGTTCTATGACCTTCCATGTCTTGGCGATTCGGATGTTCCATATCTGTTGGATTATGTGCCTAATGACGAGGCTACAGGTATCTCATCTTACTTGACGACGAAACCGACGAGTGAAATCGCAGCACTGATGGTTCCTCTGTTCAAGCAGTATGGCATCAATATTGAGGATAAGAAGAATTTCAAGCAGATTCTTGAGGATGTTCGTTCAGTTAGTAGTTCACTCATCATGCAGGTGAATACTACGTCGAGAAAAGGCTTTGAGGTGATTGGTACCACGTTAACGAAGCGTTTCTTGGAGAAGAAGGGCATCACAACAGAATCCTTCATGATTCCTATTGACCTTCATAAGGAACTCTTTGTCGATTTGGATAGCGATAAGCAGGAACGAGCCGATAACTTGGTGGTTAAGATCGATACCAATCGCAAGGAAATCCTTTTCAATGTGGTTGAGATTAAATGCAGAAATGCTTATTACCAAGCAGACGAACTTCACCAAAAAATTGTAAATCAGATTGAGAATACCATCTTCGCCCTGCGTTCTCACTTTGAGATAGCAGTGGATGGCAATGATAGACTTGATCGAGAGCTAAAAGTGCTTGAGTTGAAGTCTCTCTTGGAGTTTTATATTAACCGTTCACTGAGATATGGGCAACTCAACCCGGACAAGGCTCATGAGTACAAGGTGTTCTTGAGTAAGCTCTCCGAAGGCTATACTATTCGATTTAAGCGTCTTGGTGTAATCTTCGACTTTATGCAGGCTGAGCGCCAAAAGAAGGATTTCTATGGTGATGCGGTGATTTATACGATGGGCAATCCTGTTATCGAGCAAATTCTTGATGAGAATAGTAACTTGAAAACACAGGTGTTGGAAGCTCAGGATAATGAGTTCGTGAACTTTTTTGAACCTACTTTCGTTCCTGCAGAACAAACTAGCCCAGCTCAAGAACCGCCAGTTAAGCCTGTAATAGTTGTTACTCCGACTGATAATTCAGACTATGAAGTTATTGTGCCTAAAAAGGTGAAAAACACTCCAACTGAATCAGCAGAATCGGAGGAAAAGAATCATAATGATTCTGTAGTCTTCGATAAGCCCAGTGAGGAAGTAGAGCAACCTCAAACGGCTCCTGCAGTTACTCCAGAAGTGGATGAGCAGCCTTCAAAAATGGAACCGACTAAGGAAGAAAAGCCGGAAGAAGATGTGCCTGTGATAGATACTCCTGCAGAAGATATACCGTCACACCCATCTCATGACGAAGAAGTCGTCATTCATGAGTCTGATCCAAACTACAAAGAACCTGTAGTGGATGTTATCATTGGTAAGAATGGCGAATCTCCCCAATTTGGGGTACTGGGCAAGATGGTATCAAATGGCCGTGTTATTGGTATGGACCTCAATGAGTGTAATACCATCAGCCTTTTTGGCGTTCAAGGCGCAGGAAAGAGCTATACGATTGGTTCGGTAATAGAAATGGTACTTAAACAGTTCTCCAACGTAAACAAGTTACCAGCATCCATGGCAGGTGTGATATTCCATTTCAGTGAAAGTATGGATTATGCGCCTGAGTTCACATCAATGGTCTATCCTAATGATGAAGCAGGACAGCTGGCTAAGCTGAAAGCTGAATACGGTGCTGAGCCAAATTCTGTAAAAGATGTGGTACTTCTTGCACCTGAAGCTCAGGTCGAATTGCGCAAAGCTCAATATCCTGATTTGGAAGTTCATTCAATTGGCTTTGATTCAGGCGAATTATCGGTTCGTGACTGGTTATTCCTCTTAGCTGCAATGGGTAATGATTCTGCTTATATCAAAGAACTGAAACAGATTATGAAGGCTTGTCGTCAAAATATGTCGCTGGCCAACATACGTTTTGGCGTTGCTAATAGTGACCACCTCTCTACTTCTCAAAGAGCATTGGCCAATACCAAATTGGATTTTGCAGAGGAGTATATTACTGATGGTTGTAAGCTGCAGCAGTACCTTCGCCCGGGTAGACTTATCATCGTTGACTTGCGTGATGAGTTTATCGAAAAAGAAGAAGCATTAGGCCTATTTGTTGTCATGCTCAATATATTCTCAAGTGTGATGACTGTGGATGGTAAGGCATTCAACAAGTTCATCGTATTTGATGAAGCTCATAAATACATGAACAACAAGGATTTAGTAGATTCTATCACTACGGCAATTCGTGAAATGCGTCATAAGGGCGTTTCAATCATGATTGCCAGTCAGGATCCAATGAGTTTGCCTACTGAAATCATCGAACTTAGTTCGATGGTAGTGATGCACCGCTTTAGTTCACCCGCATGGGTGAAGCATGTCCAAAAGGCGATAACACCCCTTCAAACGCTAACAGCTACAGAAATGGCAGCATTGGGTTCAGGTGAAGCCTACCTATGGGCTAACAAAGCGACTGATAAAGCGATTACTCAGCGTCCGATAAAGATTAGCATTCGTCCTCGTGTCACCAAACACGGTGGAGATACTATACAAGCTGTAAAATAAGAATGAACATAATAAAATATTCAAATAGAGGAAGTAGAACAGTGAACCAGGATTATGTAATCCATCGTTCACTGTCTGCAGACTCTGCAATATTTGTATTAGCTGACGGTATGGGGGGCTACTCACATGGTGAGATAGCCTCTCAAACTGTGGCTGAAAGTATTGTGGAGTATGTGGAGAAGAATACCACCAATTATACGCCTGAGAATCTTTTGAGGGACTCAATTGTGTTTGCTAATGATGCCCTTATGATTAAACGGATGGAAATTAGTGGTAAAAGAATGGGAACTGTCATTGCGGTGCTATTGATTAAAGGTGCCTATGCATATATTACATGGCTTGGTGATAGTAGAGTGTATAAATTTAGCAAGAGCAAAATGGAATTCTGGACAATAGACCATTCTATTGTCCAGCAACTCTCAAACAAAATGGCCATTACTTCTTCTATTTATGAGAAGTATGCGGCGATTGTAACTCGTGCCATTATGGGTGATGAAATCAAGGAAGAGATTCCTATTGAAGTCCTATCTGTTGCGAAAGGAGATACGTTTCTTTTATGTTCTGATGGATTTTATAAGCAGCTCCCTGTTGAAGAATACGCAGCTTCATGTGACAAGATAAATCTGAAGTGTTTGGATGATATGGCTCCCGACATGGATGATAATTATTCATTCATAAAAGTGGAATTATAATGATACTGAGCAA
>ENA-ORTN01001774-ORTN01001774.1-human-gut-metagenome-genome-assembly--contig:-NODE-1774-length-19892-cov-3.771941_pt1 | contig 19892 bp, 14 predicted proteins | sample MGYA00242070_ERZ509189 | MGnify/ENA primary metagenome ERZ509189 (study PRJEB26280, sample SAMEA2338821) | human gut metagenome | biome: human gut; feature: human-associated habitat; material: faeces...
CCCCGCCGATGTGGCCGCGGCGCTGGACGCTGCGCCCGACGCCCGCTGCGTGATCCTGACCAGCCCGACGTATGAGGGCGTTTTGAGCGATATACGTACTATCGCGGAAATCTGCCACGCCCGCGGCGTGCCGCTGCTGGTGGACGAGGCCCACGGTGCGCACTACCTGCCCTTTGCCGCCCGGTACGGCTGGCGCGGCGGGGCCGTAGCCGCAGGGGCCGATCTGGTCGTGCAGAGTGCCCACAAGACGCTGCCCAGCCTGACCCAGACCGCGTTTTTGCAGCTGAACGGCGATCTGGCCGACCCTGCCGAGGTCGAGCGCCAGCTGGACGTGTTCGAGACGAGCTCGCCGAGTTACCCGCTCATGGTCAGTCTGGACGGCTGCACCCGCTGGCTGGCCGACGAGGGAGAGGCCGCCTTTGCCGCGTGGCGCGCCCGGCTGGATGCCTTTGACGCGGCGGTGCGGGATCTGAAAAATACCAAAATACTGTGCTGCGGCGCGGACGCACTGACGGCGCACCCTGACTTTTTTGCGCATGACAGCGGCAAAATTTTGCTGCAAATCGGCGCGGCGGGGGCGGCCTGCCTGCGGGCCGACGGCTTTGAGCCCGAGATGGTCTGCGGCCCGAACGTGCTGGCCATGACCAGCCCCTGCGACGACGCCGACGCACTGGAACGGCTGGCCGATGTGCTGCACGCCTGGGACAAAACGGCGGCCCCGCCCGCGGTCCCGCGGCATATTCTGCCCGCCCCCGGCGCGGCCCGCTGCACGATTGCCGAGGCGCTGCTGCGCCCCGCGCGGGCCGTAAGGATGCGCGATGCGGTGGGGGAGATCGCCGCGGAGTATCTCTGGGCCTATCCCCCCGGCGTGCCGCTGGTGGCACCGGGCGAGGAAGTGACAGCAGAGCTGGTGACGGCCTGCCGTGCATTGGAGCAGGCCGGAACCGCGCTGAAGCATACGGGCGGCAGCGGGGCGGAGGAGATTGCGGTTTTGTAATTTGTAAAGGGAGGCTGCGGCAAGGCCCGTCGGAACCCCTCAGGCCAGCTTCGCGGCCAGCTCCCCTGATGGGGAGTCTTTCGCGGGCGCATGCCCGAATAAAGCCTCCCCATCAGGGGAGGTGGCCGCGCGCAGCGCAGGCCGGAAGGGTTCCGACGAGCCTCCCGTTGTCTGTTGTTTTCCCTCCGCCCCTATTGACAAACCCCGGATTTCCGTGTACAATAATAATAATTCTAAAATGTATAAAGGGGTGACTGTTTTATGAAGCACATCCAGACTCTCGAGACCCGCGACATGGCTAAGAGCCTGCTGAACGGCGGCTGCGGCGAGTGCCAGACTTCCTGCCAGTCCGCTTGCAAGACCTCCTGCGGCGTGGCTAACCAGCAGTGCGAGAACAGCAACAAGTAATTTCTGCAAACCCTATGCCGCCTTTGCCGGGCGGCATTTTTTTGTGTATCAAACTGGAATGGAGTAAAACATGGTACATCAGTATCAATTGAACGGTTATAACATCGTGTTGGACACCTGCAGCGGTTCGGTGCATGTGGTGGATGACGTGGCCTATGACGTCATTGCCATGTATCAGGATCACACTGCCGACCAGATCGTCTCGGCTATGATGGACAAATACGGCAGCCGCCCGGACGTCACCGAAGAGGATCTGCGCCAGTGCATCGACGACGTGACCAGCCTGAAGGAAGCCGGCAAGCTGTGGAGCCCCGACGTCTACGAAAACATGGCGTTCGACTTCAAGAACCGCAGCACCGTGGTCAAGGCGCTGTGCCTGCATGTGGCGCACACCTGCAACCTGAGCTGCTCCTACTGCTTTGCTTCCCAGGGCCGCTACCACGGCGACCGCGCCCTTATGAGCTTCGAGGTGGGCAAGCGCGCCATGGATTTCCTCATCGAGAACAGCGGCACCCGCCGCAATCTGGAAGTGGACTTCTTTGGCGGCGAACCCCTGATGAACTTTGACATGGTCAAAAAGCTGGTGGCCTACTGCCGTGAGCAGGAGAAGATCCACAACAAGAACTTCCGCTTTACCATGACCACCAACGGTGTGCTGATCGACGACGATGTCATCGACTTCTGCAACAAGGAGTGCCACAACGTGGTGCTGAGCCTGGATGGCCGCAAGGAAGTGAACGACCGCTTCCGCAAGGACTATGCCGGCCGCGGCAGTTACGACACCATCGTGCCCAAGTTCCAGGAGTTCGTGAAGAAGCGCGGCGACAAGAACTACTACATGCGCGGCACCTACACTCACTACAACACCGACTTTACCAACGACATCTTCCACATGGCGGACCTCGGCTTTACCGAGCTGAGCATGGAGCCGGTGGTGAGCCCGCCGGGCGAACCCTGGGCCCTCACCCAGGAGGACCTGCCCAAACTCTTCCAGCAATATGAGCTCCTGGCCCAGGAGATGCTAAAACGGGAGCGGGAGGGCCGGCCCATCACCTTCTACCACTACATGCTGGACCTGGAGGGGGGACCCTGCCTGCACAAGCGCATGTCGGGCTGCGGCTCGGGCACGGAGTATCTGGCGGTTACCCCCTGGGGGGAGCTCTTCCCCTGCCACCAGTTTGTCAACGACCCCGCCTACTCCATGGGGGATGTATGGAAGGGGATCACCAACCCCCAGCTGGGGGAGAAATTCCACCGATGTAACGTGGTGGCCAACCCCGACTGCCGGGACTGCTGGGCCCGGCTCTACTGCGCCGGCGGCTGCGCGGCCAACGCCCTGCACGCTACCGGCGACATCCATGGCACTTATGAGTACGGCTGCAAGGTGTTCCGCAAGCGGATGGAGTGCGCCCTGATGATGCAGGTCGCCCAGCGCCTTGACCCCGAGCTGGCGAAGAACGCCGTCCGGTTTGAGAGTGACTGCGACGGCTGCGGGGCGACGGAGTCGAGCGCCGCCTGCGGCGGATGCAGCGAGACGGAGGAAGCGCAGCGGGCGCAGAAAACGAGCCTGTAAAGGCGGAGTTTGATGCGGTAACCGCAAGAGTAGGGCAACGACGGCGCGTGCGAAAAGTAAATAGCCATTGAGTATGCCGCTCTGTAGGGGCCGGGCATGCCCGGCCCCTACCGCGTCACAATGGCAAACGGCAGCTGCGGAGGGGTCAAGACCCCTCCCTACAGATCGGGGTCCACGGGTGCTTTGTAGGGAACGGTCTTGACCGTTCCGGGGACGTGTGCCGTTATTGCGTGGTAAAACATTGTTGAGGCGTAGGGGCCGGGCATGCCCGGCCCGCAGCTTACCCGTAAGCGAGCGTGCTGCGGGAAACGGGCAAAGCCCCACCGGCCATCGCTGGCGCTCGGCCACCTCCCCGCCGCGTGGGGAGGCTCTTTGCGCCCTGCGGGCGAAGCAACAACGAACAAGCGGGTGCGTACCATACGCTTCTTTTGTTCCTTCTTTGCAAAGAAGGAACCGAAGAAATCATAAATTATTAGATAAAAACACGTTTTTACACAAATTTGACGGCGTACCCTTTACGTTGCGTGCATATCTATGTTATAATAAGTAAAATGTGTAGTTCTACACATAAATAACATACAGAAAGAGTTGATAGTTCCCCAATGGACGATGGCAGTATATTTATGATCGTCGCACTGATAATCCTGATCGGTTTGTCTGCATTTTTCTCGGCGGCAGAAACAGCGTATAACTCGCTGAATGAGATCCGCCTGCGGAGCAAGGCAGAGGACGGCGACGCCAAAGCAGCGCACACGCTGGCGCTGGTTGAGCGCTACGACAGCCTGCTCAGCACCATTCTGATCGGCAATAACATTGTCAATATCGGTGCGTCCTCTCTTGCCACCGTGCTGTTTACCCGCCTTGTCGGCGGCGTTTACGGCCCTACCGTCTCGACGATCGTCATGACCCTGCTGGTCCTGACCTTTGGCGAGATCACCCCCAAGAGCATGGCCAAGGAAATGCCCGAAACTCTGGCCATGGGCTTTGCCCCCGTGCTAAGTGCGCTGGTCACGATTTTTACACCGCTGAACGCCCTGTTCGGTGCGTGGAAAAAGTTCCTTGCCAAACGGTTTGATACCGGAGAAAAGGACACCATCACCGAGGGTGAGCTGGTGACCATGGTCAGCGAGGCCGAGAAGGACGGCGAGCTGACGAACCGCGAGAGTGAGCTGATCCGCAGCGCCATCGAGTTTGACGACGTCGAGGCCCAGGATGTGCTGACCCCCCGCGTGGATGTTGTGGCCGTGGCCGACGACACCCCGATGGACGAGGTCACCGAGCGCTTTGCCGAGAGCGGCTATTCCCGTCTGCCGGTTTACCACGATACGATTGACAATATCATCGGTGTCGTACATGAGAAGGACTGTTTTGCGGCCCTGCAGAAGCATGACAAAAATGTCAAGCTGGAGGACCTGATCGGCCCGACACTCTACACGGCGAGCGTGACTCAGATTTCCGCGCTGCTGCGCACCCTGCGTGAGAGCAAGCACCACATGGCCGTCGTCGTCGACGAGTACGGCGGCACGGCGGGCATCATCACGCTGGAGGATATTCTCGAGGAGCTGGTCGGTGAGATTTGGGACGAACACGACGACGTGGTCGAGGACGTCCGCCAGCAGTCCGACGGCAGCTGGCTGATTTCCGGCAGCGCCAGTGTTGGCGATACCGCCGACGAGCTGGGCATCAAGGAGGACGACGACATTGACGCCGTCGCCATCGGCGGTCTGGTCCAGGAGAAGCTGAGCCGTCTGCCCAAGGTGGGCGACAAGTTCATCTGGGGCGACTTTGACGGCACCGTCACCCGCGCCACGAACCGCCGCGTCCAGGAGGTCCGCCTGACCCCCCGCAAGGTCCAGGACGAGAGCGAAAAGTAAATACCCATAAACCGCACTGCGCCCGCCGAGGGAAACCCGGCGGGCGCGTTTTTTGCACCTCCGCCCCATAAAAGGCCCGGCAACCCTCCTGCCAAATGTCCGTTTGCAAATTTTTTGTAAAATCCGCCAGAATTTTTTGCTACTTGCGTGGCTTACAATGTTTAAACCGCGGAAAATGTCGAAAATGCAGAAATTCTTGCCTTGCAGGGCTGATTTTATGCCGCCGCTGTGCTACAATACTAGTAAATGGGGCATTGCGGCACGCCGCGCCCCTGTGGTATTGACAACACAAGATGGAAGTAAGGAGTACCTGTAATGGCTGAACAAAATCTTGGCCCGCGTGATTTCTTTGCCAAAGAGGACGCAATCGCCGATCTCGGTCTGATTGCCTGTCCCGGCGCAGAGGAGCTTTGCAAACTCGTTGACAGTCACCTCGTCCGCTGGGCGCGCGAGGTCGGCAACACGGATGTCGACACCTTCATCATCCCGTCCGACTGCCCGCGTTTCCAGTCCGGCGACGCAAAGGGTCTCGTCAAGGCGTCCACCCGCGGCGACGACCTGTATATCTTCGTCGATCCGGGCAACTACAGCGTTACCTATCAGTTATTCGGGTATGAGAACCATCTCTCCCCGGACGACCACTTCCAGAACCTGATGCGTCTGATCCAGGCCGTTGCCGGCCGTGCCCACCGCATCAGCGTCATCATGCCCAGCCTGTACGGCGGCCGTCAGCATCGCCGCGTCAGCCGTGAGAGCCTGGACTGCGCCTTTGCGCTGCAGCAGCTGCGCGACGTCGGCGTCAAGAACATCATTACGTTTGACGCCCATGACCCCCGCGTTATGAACGCTGTGCCCACCATGAGCTTCGACAACGTCATGCCCACCTATCAGGTGCTCAAGTGCCTGCTGCATCATGTGCCGGACGTTTCCTTCCACAAGGATAACTTCATGATCGTCTCTCCCGACGAGGGCGCGATGAACCGCAACATGTACTATTCCAGCGTGCTGGGCTGCAACCTGGGCATGTTCTACAAGCGCCGCGACTACAGCCGCATCGTCAACGGCCGCAACCCCATCGTCGCCCATGAGTATCTGGGCGAGAGCGTTGAGGGCAAGGACGTCTTTATCGCCGACGACATCATCGCCTCCGGCGAGTCCATGCTGGACATCGCCTACGAGCTGAAGATGCGCGGTGCCCGCAACATCTTCACCTGCTGCACCTTCCCGCTGTTCACCGCCGGTCTGGAAAAGTTCGACAAGGCCTACAACGACGGCATCATCAAGGCCGTTTTGGGCACGAACCTGACCTACCGCAAGCCCGAACTGCTGGAGCGCGAGTGGTACTACGATGTCGACGTCTCGAAGTATACCGCCTACTTCATCGCGGCCATCAACCACGACAAGAGCGTTTCTTCCATCATTGACCCGATGACCAAGATCCGCACCCTGCTGGACAAGCACGGCATCCCCATGGGCGGCGAGCAGTAATCATGATTTTCCTTCGGTCCGCCTTGGCGGGCCGAATTTTGTTGCAGAAAGACGGCATTTTGTATATAATAGAAGTAGAAACTACGCCAGAGGAGAGATATTTATGCTGCCGATCCAACAGCTGCAAGAGCTTATTCAGGGCAAAAAGGTTGCCTTTATCGGTGCGGGCGTCAGCCACAAGCGCTGCATTGAGCAGTTTGTCGAGCTGGGCGCGCAGGTCACGCTCTGCGACCAAAAGAAGAGCCTGGACGACTTCGGTGACTACGCCGACACGCTGCGCCGCCTGAAGGTGAATTTGAGTCTGGGCGAGCATTATACCGACGGCTTCGCCGGGCAGGACATCATCATGCGCACGCCGGGCTATGAGTACTACAAGCCCGAATTGCAGGCTGCGCTGAAAGCCGGCGCAATGGTCACGAGCGAGGTGGAGCTCTTCTTTGAGTTTTGCCCCTGCGAGATCGTGGCCGTGACCGGCTCCGATGGCAAGACCACGACGACGACGCTGATCTCCAAGATGTTCGAGGCTGCGGGCCGCAAGGTCTTTTTGGGCGGCAACATCGGTGCGGCGCTGCTGCCCCAGCTGGCCGACGTGACCTCCGACGCCGTGGCCGTCGTCGAACTGTCCAGCTTCCAGCTCATCAGCATGCGCCGCAGCCCGAAGGTGGCTGTCGTCACGAACGTGACCCCCAACCACCTCGACCACCATAAGGATATGCAGGAGTACATCGACGCCAAGCGCAACATTCTGTTGTGGCAGACCCCGCCCTGCCGCGCCGTGCTGGGCTTTGAGAACGACATCACACGCGGCATGGAGAAGGACTGCAAGGGCGAGCAGGTCTGGTTCACCCGCCTGCACGAGACCGACAGGGGCGCGTTCCTGCGCGAGAGCGACGACACGCTCTGCTATGCCGAAAACGGCGCTGTGACGCCGATTCTGCCCCGCAAGGAGATTCAACTGCGCGGCCTGCACAATGTGGAAAACCTGCTGGCCGCCTGCGCCGCCGTCTGGGGCCGCGTGCCCATCGAGGCCATGCGTCAGGTCGGCTCGACCTTCACCGGCGTCGAGCACCGCATTGAGCCGGTCCGCACGCTGGACGGCGTGACCTACTACAATGACTCCATCGCGTCCAGCCCCACGCGCACGATTGCGGGTCTGCGCAGCTTTGACCAGAAGATCATCCTGATCGCGGGCGGCTACGACAAAAAGATCCCCTATGAGCCGCTGGCCCCGGAGGTTCTCGCCCACGTCAAGACGCTGGTGCTGATGGGCGCTACCGGCCCCCGCATCGAGAAGGCCGTCCGCGAGTGCGATGGCTTTGCCGGGAGCGGCCTGACCATCCTGCACGCCGACAGTATGCAGCACGCCGTCGAGCTGGCGCGCGGTGCCGCCAAACCGGGCGATGTCGTCAGTCTCTCGCCCGCCTCCGCGTCGTTTGACTTGTACCCGAATTTTGAGGTCAGAGGACGGGATTATAAAAATATCGTGAAGAATTTGAAGTAAGCGGCTGAAGGGCTCAGCCGTCTGCCCACTGCCCGAAACCCACGCTGGAAAAGGTCCCCCTATGATTCAATCCGTCTCCACTACGGAAGATAAAACCGAATTCCTCCGCCGCATCGCCCACAAGCCCTACTTTGAATCCACCCTCGGCACGCATCTGCACCTGTTTGGCAACCACCCTGCCAGCGGGTGGGCGTTCTACCTGCTGCCCGGCTCCGCGGTGCTGGAGCTGCGCGGCGGGTCGGCGGTGCTCTGCGGTGCGCTGCCCGGCGGGGAAGCGGGGGAGGACGCCCGGGAGGAATTGACGGGCTTTCTCCGCTTTCTACACGCCGACACCCTGCGAACCGAGCACCCGCTGACCTTGCCCGGCTGGCAGCCTGCCGCGCCGCTGACGCTGTGGGAGCTGCCAAAGGGCCGTGCCCTGCCGCTGCCGCCCGCGCCCCCGGCGGAGCTTGTCCCGGACAAAGCGCCGTCGATGCTGCCGGTCAGCCGCCTTGTCTTTGCCGAGAGCGACGCCGAGGCCGACGAGTTCTACTCCGCGGCCTGCACGGCGCTGGCCCACGGGGTGGGCACCTGCCGCGCGCTGCTGCACAACGGCAGACCCGTCTGCACGGTGGGCTGCTACGAGCAGAGCGATACCGAGAGCTACATGGCCGCGGGCGTGACCGACCCCGCGTGGCAGGGCAGGGGGCTGGCGCGGTATTTGATTGTCGGGCTGGCGAATGAGCTGACCGCCGAACGCGCGGTGCGGTTCGCCTGCTTCCCGGCGCTGTGCGGCTTTTATGCACAGCTTGGTTTTTTACAAATCGGCAAAATTCAACATTATACTACAGATTGGAATACTACATGATCGAACAATTTTACGACCTGCGCCCCGAAGTGCTGGCGCTGGACCGCAAGGCCCTCGACCTCTGCCGTGCGCAGTTTGCCCATGTGGAGGAGATCCGCGACTACAACCAGCTCAAAATGCTGCGTGCCTTCACCGACTGCGGCGTCGAGGCACGGCATTTCTGGGGGCCCAGCGGCTACGGCGTCGGGGACGACAGCCGCAACAAGCTGGAGGAGGTCTTTGCCCGCTGCATGGGGGCCGAGGCCGCACTGGTGCGCCCGCAATTCATGAGCGGCACCCACACACTGACCGTCGCGCTGTTCGGTCTGCTGCGCACCGGCGACACCCTGCTGGCCGCCACGGGCCGCCCTTATGACACGCTGGAAGGCGTCATCGGCATCGGAGACGCGGGCAAGGGCTGCGGCACGCTGCGGGAGTTTGGCGTGAACTACGACGAGTGCCCGCTGCTGCCGGACTTCACCCCCGACTATGACCTGATCGCCGAGAAGGCCAAGACCGCCACGGTGGTACACATCCAGCGCAGCCGCGGCTACACCCAGCGCAATGCGTTTGACCTTGCCACGATTCAAAAGGTCGCGGACACCGCACGCAAAGCCAACCCGAACGCGGTGATTTTCGTGGACAACTGCTACGGCGAGTTCACCCAGACCGCCGAGCCCGTCGCCTTCGGCGCGGACATCATGGCGGGCAGTTTCATCAAGAACCCCGGCGGCGGCATCACCCCTACGGGCGGCTACATTGCGGGCCGTAAGGACCTTGTCGAAAAGTGCAGCCACCGCTTCACTGCGCCCGGCATCGGCGGGGACCTGGGCTGCACGCAGGACAGCCTGCGGGATACCTTCCTCGGCTTCTACTACGCGCCGGGCGTCGTCTGCGAGGCGCTGAAAACCGCCATCTATGCCCAGTGCCTGCTGGAGCTGGCGGGCGTCAATCCCGTGCCGCGCTACACCGCCGACCACAACGACATTGTGACATGCTTTGACTCGGGCAGTGCCGCCGCGCTGACCGGCTTCTGCGCGGGCATCCAGCACAACAGCCCTGTGGACAGCTTTGCCAGCCCCGAGCCTGCCGACGAGCCGGGTTACACCGACAAGGTCGTCATGGCGTCCGGCAGTTTTACCGAGGGCAGCACGATTGAAATTAGCTGCGACGGCCCGCTGCGCGCGCCCTACACCTGCTATCTGCAGGGCGGCGTGAACTTTACCGCAGGCCGTGCCGCCGTCCTGAACGCCGTGCAGAATGCTTTTTTCGCAGAGTAAAAAGGCTTCCCCCCTCGGGGAAAGCTGTCAGCGGCCCCGCCCGCTGACTGATGAGGGGCAGGTTTGCCATTATAACCCATAAACGGGAAGCCGCGGCAAACTCGCCCCTCATCCGGCCCTGCGGGGCCACCTTCACCCCCCTGGGGGAAGGCTTTGAAGTAAAAAATCTCCCGCGTATCCTAACCGATACGCGGGAGATTTTTTACATTCTACTGTTTTAGTGCTTCACAAAATCACGGACCAGCGCTTGCAGCAGGTCGTCGCGGTCGATGCGACGGATGATGGCGCGGGCGTTCTTGTAGGTCGTGATGTAGGTCGGGTCCTCCGACAGGATGTAGCCGACGAGCTGATTGATGGGGTTGTAGCCCTTCTCCTCCAGCGCACGGTACACCTGCAGCACCGCCTGCTTGATCTCCATATCACGGTCATCACGGATGGAAAAAACGGCGGTAGGTTCAGAGATCGGCATTTCAATTCTCCCCTTCATTATGATATTACTAGCCCTATTATACTCAACATGCGCCAAATTTGCAAGATGAAAACGCAGAATTTTTATACAGAAATGCAAATTCCTCTTCTTTGCTTTTTGCCCGCCGCTGTGCTATAATACAGACAAAACTGTCCGTAAAGGAGCTACACTATGAAATTTTCGGAAATGCCCTATGCACGCCCCGACCTGGACGCCGTCAAGCAGCAGTTTGCTGACCTGCTGGCCCGCTTCAAGGCGGCTGCCACCTACGCCGAGGCCCACGCCGTTTTTCTGGAGGAGGAAAAGCTCAACAAGCATGTGGACACGCTCGCCCAGCTGGCCAGCGTGCGCAATACGATTGACACCCGCGACAAATTCTACGATGAGGAGATGAACTTCTGGAACGAAGCCACTCCCCAGCTGCAGGAGTGCCAGAACGCCTGGAGCCGCGCGATGCTCGACTCGCCGTTCCGCGCTGACTTCACCGCCGAGTACGGCGACCTGATGTTTGTCAACGCCGAAATCGCGGACAAGGCGTTCTCGCCCGATATTCTCGACGAGATGGCACAGGAAAACAAGCTGACCACCGAGTACGGCAAGCTGATCGCGTCGGCGCAGATCCCGTTTGAGGGCGGCGTCTACACGCTGAGCCAGCTGTCCCCCTTCAAGAACGACCCCGACGATGCCCGCCGTCTGGCCGCCTGGAAGGCCGAGGGCGCATGGTACAAAGAGCACGGGGCCGAGTTTGACGGCCTCTACGACCAGCTCGTCCACCTGCGTGACACCATGGGCAAAAAGCTTGGCTATGAGGGCTACACCACGCTGGGCTACTACCGCATGGGCCGCAACTGCTACACGAAGGCCGATGTGGAAAAGTTCCGCGCCGCCGTCGTCAAGTACATCGTGCCGCTGGCCGACAGCATCTACCGCGAGCAGGCCGGGCGGCTGGGCAAGCAGTACCCGATGAACGCAGCCGACAACGCCCTGATGTTCCGCAGCGGCAACCCCCGCCCGGCGGGCGACGCCGACGCCATCCTCAAACAGGGCAAAAAGTTCTATGAGGAGCTTTCCCCCGAGACCGGCGTGTTCTTCAACAAAATGCTGGACGACCAGCTCATGGACGTGCTGTCCACCCCCGGCAAGGCGGGCGGTGGCTACTGCACGAGCCTGGGTGATTACGAAATGCCGTTTATTTTTGCCAACTTCAACGGCACCCAGCACGACGTCGAGGTCGTGACCCACGAGGCCGGCCACGCTTTTGCCGCCTACATGAACCGTGACCGCATCCCGTACTCCTACGTCTGGCCCAGCATGGAGGCCTGCGAGGTCCACTCGATGTCGATGGAGTTCTTCGCCTGGCCGTGGGCCGATGGCTTCTTCGGCGCGGATGCCCGCAAGTTCCGCTACAGCCATCTGGCGGGTGCGCTGACCTTCATCCCCTACGGCACAATGGTGGACCATTTCCAGCACATCGTCTACGAGCATCCCGAGCTGACCCCGGCCCAGCGCCACGAGGAATGGAAAAAGCTGGCTGCCATCTATCAGCCCTGGATGCGTCTGGACGGCGAGATCCCATTCTACGGCGCGGGTGAGTACTGGCAGCGCCAGATGCACATTTATCAGAGCCCGTTCTACTACATCGACTACTGTCTGGCCCAGACCGTCAGCCTGCAGTTCTGGGCGATGCTGCAAAAGGACCGCGCCGATGCGTGGAGCCACTACATGGCCTACACGAAGCAGGGCGGCAGCCGCACCTTTACCGAACTGCTGGAAAACGCCGGCCTGACCACACCGTTTGAGGAAAGCTGTCTGCGCGGCGTCAGCGAGGCGGCCAAGGCGTGGCTGGACAGTTACGATCTGACGGGGATCCTCTGATGGCGGACCGCGAGCGCGAGAAGAAAAAGAAGCGCGCCTATCTCGACGACTTTGAAAAGGATCTGAACGGCAATTATCAGTATCGCGGCGCGCATTACCGCTATGCGGGCGAGCACTCTCACACCAGGGTGCTGGCCTTGCTGTGGCTGTTTTGCGGCGGCGGGGCTGCGCTGACCGTCGGCGCGGGCGCACTGCCCGGGGCCACGGCCCACGCACCTGTGTACCTGCTGCTGCCCTACATGGCGGCACTGGTGCTGGCGCTGTATGCGGTGGTGCTGCTGGTGCGGCTGACCCGGGGCGGCGCGCGCGTGCGGGCTTATATCCATGAACAGACCGCACAAAAATTGCCCTCTTTGTGCAGGGCGACGGCGGTACTCTGCGCTGCTGCCTCTGCGGGGCAGGGGGTGGCTGTGTTTGCAGCGGACGCACAGCTGCTTTGGGGAATGCAAGGTGTTTTTATACTTTTTGAACTGCTCTCCTGCGCTGCTTTTGCCGCTGCTGCGTGGTTCCTCAAGCGGATGCCGTGGGAAAAAGAAGAATAATTATACAGTATTATAATAGAGCGTGCTCCGCAGAAAAAACGCAGGGCACGCTTTTTTAGATGAGCAGGAAAAGTCTTCCCACAGGGGGAAAAAGACTTTGGGGGTTACAAAATTTTCCTCTCAAATTCGGCAAAAGGTACAAAAAGCAACAAAAGTGTGATTTATGGTTGACTTTTTGTCAATTTTAAGGTATCTTATAAGCTAAGCCATTATCGACAAGTGTACACTGTAAAGAGATACAGGGTGCGGAGAGGGGGTTCCCCCTTTCTCGTGTTGCGCTCTTGGGGAGCACAATATTGATTTGTGGGTGAGGGCAAATTTATAGGAGGTTTTACCACATGAAAAACACAAAGCAAGCCATTGCACTGGCATCTGCTGCCGCTCTCAGCGTCGGCATGCTGGCAGGCTGCGGCGGTGCTGCTTCTTCCGCTGCGACTGCGTCCAGTGAGAGCAACAGCACGGCCACTGCCGAGGCATCCACCACTGCCGCTTCCGACGGTACGCTCGTTCTGGCCGAGACCGGCTTTGAGAGCAAGTTCAGCCCCTTCTTTGCTGCTTCTGCCGCTGACCAGGATGTCATCGACCTGACCCAGATCGCCCTGCTGGGCGCTGACCGTAAGGGTGAGATGGTCCTGAACGGCATCGAGGGCGAGACCCGCGAGTACAACGGCACTGACTACACCTACCACGGTCCTGCCGACTGCGTTGTCACCGAGAACGCCGACGGCACCGTTACCTATGACATCAAGCTGCGCGAGGACCTGAAGTTCTCCGACGGTGAGCCTGTCACCATCGACGACGTCATCTTCTCGATGTATGTTTTCCTCGATCCTACGTATGATGGTTCTGTAACCATGTACTCTACCCCCATCGTTGGTCTGGACGAGTACCGCAGCTCCATGACCACGCTGTCCAAGCTGATCGCTGAGGCCGGCGAGGACAACACCGACAACACGAAATTCACTGCCGAGCAGCAGAAGGCTTTCTGGGACGCTGTCAACGACGGCGGTGTGAAGTTTGCCCAGGAGATCATCGACAAGTGCGTTGAGAACGGCGCTGCCGCCGACGCTAACGATGCTGCCGGTGCCGCCGCCGCCTGGAACCTTGGCGAGCTGCCCGCAGGCGCAACCGCGAAGGATATGTTCGAGCTGATCGGCGCGAACTACGACTGGAACTTCTCTGCCATGGAGGCCGAGACTGCCGGTTCCAAACTGTCTGACCTGATCCCCGAGGACGTCTACGCCTACTCCACCACCGGTGTCAACGTCGGTGACGCCGTTGCTTCTGTGGCCGGTATCGTCAAGACCGGTGACTACAGCATGACGCTGACCACCACCGAGCTGTCCACCACCATGATCTACCAGCTGCAGATGCCCATCGCCCCGCTGCACTACTACGGCGATGAGAGCCTGTACGACTACGACAACAACTCCTTCGGCTTTGCCAAGGGCGACCTGAGTAGCGTCCGTGCCAAGACCAGCGCTCCCATGGGTGCCGGTATGTTCACCTTCTCCAAGTACAGCGACGGCGTTGTCTATCTGGATGCCAACCCCTCCTACTATGACGGCGCACCCAAGGTCGCCCACGTCAACATGAAGGAGACCCAGGAGGCCGATAAGATCACCGGCGTTCAGGCCGGCACCATCGACATCTCCGATCCTTCCTACTCTCTGGAGGTTGCTGACCAGATCGCCGACATCAACGGCGTCGAGGGTGAGGACGGCCCCGTCATCACCACCCGCCTGAAGGACTACCGCGGCTACGGCTACATCGCCCTGAGCGCCAAGAACGTCAACGTCGGCGGCGACCCCTCCTCCCAGGCCTCCAAGGACCTGCGCAAGGCCATCATGACCGTCATCGCCGCTTACCGCGATGAGGGCATCGACTCCTACTACGGCGACACCGCCACCGTCATCAACTACCCGATCTCCAACACCTCCTGGGCTGCCCCGTCCGTCACCGACGACGGCTACCAGATCGCCTACTCCACCGACGTGGACGGCAACGAGATCTACACCTCCGACATGAAGAGCGAGGACAAGTACGCCGCCGCTCTGCAGGCTGCCCTGGGCTACTTCGAGGCTGCCGGTTACACCGTCGCGAACGGCCAGATCACTGCCGCTCCTGCCGGTGCCAAGATGGAGTATCAGATCAACATCGGTGCTTCCGGCAACGGTGACCACCCCTCCTTCCAGACCTTGACCAACGCTTCCGCCGCTCTCAAGACCATCGGCTTCACCCTGACTGTCAACGATATGGCCAACGCTTCTGACCTGTTCGCTTCCTATCAGTCCGGCGCTGCCGAGGGCTGGGTCGCTGCCTGGCAGTCCACCAATGACCCCGATATGTACCAGCTGTACCACAGCCAGGGCGCTACCAACTACTACGCCATCAACGACACTGACCTGGACGAGCTGATCATGGCTGCCCGCGCGACCACCGACCAGGAGGCCCGCAAGGCCATGTACAAAGAGGCCATGGAGATCATCCTGGATTGGGGCGTCGAGCTGCCCGTATACCAGCGCAGCGAGGCTACGATCTTCTCCACCGAGCGTGTCAACATCGACACCATCGCGAAGGATCAGACCCCGTACTGGACCTACAAGTCTGAGCTAAACAACCTCGAGCTGAACTAAGTTCAACTTACCGTTGTGAAACGCAGGTGACCGCCCGCCAAGGGCGGTTGCTTGCTGTCAAGCCCTTGGCCCCCTCTGGGAGGGGGCTCCGCCCGCAGGCGGTGGGGGAGAGAGCCTGCTGAAGTCCGAAATGTTTCGGGCTGTGGCAAGGTTCTCTCCCTCCGGCCCTACGGGCCACCTCCCTCGCAGAGGGAGGCAAGCAGCGACTGCTAATATGGTCGTCCCACTCCCACGCAGGGCGTCGTCCCTGCGTGGGATGGGGATGCCCACATTACGGCATTTCCCTGCAAAATAAACGCGGTTTAACCGTGCAAGGAAGGAACGAAAACTCTTGCGAAACTACATCATCAAGCGTGTCGCGCAGTCGGTACTGATCCTGTTCTGTGTCATGTTCATTATCTATGCGCTGATCCGCAGCCTGCCCAGCTCCTTTGCAGAGACAATGGCAATGCAGCTGGCTCAGGCCCCCGGCGCCAAGCCCTATGAGGAATGGCTTGCCCAGCTCAACGCTTCCTACGGCCTTGACCTGGACATCGTCCCCGGCTTCTTCACCTGGCTGAGCAAGGCCGTTGTCGGCAACTTCGGCGACAGCTGGAAGTGGAACGTGCCTGCCACCCAGAAATTTACCGAGGTCATCGGCCTGTCTGTCATCATGGGCGGCATCTCCTTTGTGCTGTCCATCGTGATCGCCGTGCCCCTCGGCGTGCTGGCTGCTACCAAGCAGTACAGCCGCGCGGACTATGTCATCACCTCTGTGGCGCTGGTCGGTATTTCGCTGCCCACCTTCTTCTTTGCCACGCTGCTCAAGCTGTTCTTCTCGGTCAAGCTCGGCTGGTTCGACCTGTACGGCCTCGTCGGACGCGATTACGCCCAGCTGGATTCGATGGGCCAGTTCCTGGACAAGGCCAACCATCTGGTCCTGCCCATCGTCACGCTGGTCATTGTCTCCATCGGTGGTTACATGCGCTATACCCGCACGAACATGCTCGAGGTCCTGAACGCCGACTACATCCGCACGGCCCGTGCCAAGGGCCTGTCGGAGCGCACGGTCATCTATAAGCACGCCTTCCGCAACACGCTGATCCCGCTGGTCACGATCATCGGCGGCAGCCTGCCCGGCCTGTTCAGCGGCGCCCTCATCACCGAGACACTGTTCTCCATCCCGGGCATCGGCTACATCTCTTACCAGTCCATGGTCGCGGGCGACATCCCGTTCACGATGTTCTACCTGTCCTTCATGGCGGTGCTGACGCTGGCCAGCAACCTGCTGACCGATATTCTGTACGGCGTGGTCGATCCGCGCGTGCGCATTTCTTAAAGAAAGGAGACTGCACACCCATGAGCGAAAATACGCAGAACCAGAACCCGAAGCAGGAGCAGTACTCCCTGAACGATGACCGCCGCGTCAAGGTTTTGTCCCCGGGCGCGCTCGTCGCCAAGCGGTTCTTCCGCAACCGTCTGGCTGTCGTCGGCCTGTCCATTCTGGTGGCCATGTTCCTGTTCTCCTTCGTCGGCGGCCTTGTCAGCCCCTACGGCCAGGACGAGCAGTTCTTCACCTACACCCAGATGTCCAAGGAGTTTGTCGGCGTTACCCGCAACGATACGATGCGCTTTGTTGTGGCCGATGGGCAGAACTTCGGCTCCATCGCCCAGAGCAAGGCACTGGAGGCCGTCAAGAAGGGCAATACGGAATTCAACTATAAGGATGTTGACTACACCGTCGACATCCAGAGCGACGACTTTTACGTTGTCTACCAGGGCAGGGACATCATGGGCTACGCCAGCCGCGACCTCGTGAACGAGGCCGACGGTGCGCCGAAGTTCAGCTTTGACGTCAAGCTGGCTGCCCTGACCGCCATGACGGCAGGGGAGAAGGAGTTCGCCGCCGACGGCGTGGACTACACCCTCAACGCGGACGGCAACATCCTCGCAGGCGGTGAGGAGCTGGGCTACGTCAGCCGCTTCGTCGTCTCCGCCGCCGATTCCAGCGTCGTCGTCACCCGTGACTTCAAGGACCGCCTCGAGGAGGCCATCGACGACAACGCCGCCAAGTTCAATTACACCGACGCCGAGGGCAACGAGGCCGAGTATGACATTGTCTACGACGCCTCTGCCAAGGTCTGGAGCGTCAAGCAGATGACCGAGACCTACGTTTATGACCGCTACGCCGCCCCCAGCAAAGAGCACTGGCTCGGCACCGACACGAACGGTATGGACATGCTGACCCGCCTGATGTACGGCGGACGTGTCTCGCTGATCATCGGCTTCATTGTTGTTGTCATTGAAGCGTCCCTCGGCATCCTGATGGGCGGCATCTCCGGCTACTTCGGCGGCTGGATCGACAACATTATTATGCGTATCGTCGATGTTTTCTACTGCATCCCCTCGATGCCCGTCATCATCATCATCGGTGCGGCCATGGACGCGATGCGCGTCGATTCCTGGAAGCGCATGATGTACCTGATGCTGATCCTGGGCTTCCTCGGCTGGCCGAGCATTGCCCGTCTGGTCCGCGGCCAGATCCTGTCCCTGCGCGAGCAGGAGTTCATGCTGGCCACCGAGGCCTGCGGCATCAAGATCTGGCACCGCATCTTCCGCCATCTGATCCCCAACGTCATCCCGCAGCTGATCGTCACCTGCACGATGGGCCTCGGCTCCACCATCCTGACCGAAGCCACGCTCTCCTTCCTGGGTCTGGGCGTCAAGTACCCGTTTGCCTCCTGGGGCAACATCATCAACGACGTCAACAACGCCTACGTCATGACGAACTACCTGTTCATCTGGATCCCTGCCGGTGTCTGCCTGCTGCTCACCGTTCTGGGCTTCAACTTTGTGGGCGACGGTCTGCGCGATGCGTTTGACCCCAAGATGAAACGCTGATTGGAAGGAGAAACACACGATGGCTAAAAATCAGGACGGATACCTTTCCGCCAAAGAGTCGCGGCGTATCTCCAAGGAAAACCGCCGCATCACGGACCAGTACGAAAAGCGCCGCAAGCGCCGCAACGTGCCCGAGTCCGAGTACACCACCCAGATGAAGGACCCCGCCAACGCGGTGGAGTTCGATAACCTGCATACCTACTTCTTCACCGACACCGGCGTCGTCAAGAGCGTCGACGGCGTCTCGTTTGAAGTGCCCATCGGCAAGACCGTCGGCGTCGTCGGCGAGTCCGGCTGCGGCAAGTCTGTCACCAGCCTGTCCCTGATGCAGCTTTTGCAGCGCCCCCAGGGCCAGATCGTCGAGGGTGCCATCCGGCTGAACCTCGGCAATGACAAGGCCTACGACATTGCCAAGACCCCGGCGGACAAGATGCAGGGTCTGCGCGGCAACTATATCTCGATGATCTTCCAGGAGCCTATGACGAGCCTGAACCCGGTGTTCCGCATCGGTGCCCAGATCGACGAGGTCATCGCCCTGCACGAGGGCGAGGGCAAGACGAAGGAGGACATCAAGAAGCGCACCATCGAGATGCTCGAGATGGTCGGCATCGCCAACAGCGAGGGCGTCTACGCGATGTACCCCCATGAGCTGTCCGGCGGTATGCGCCAGCGCGTCATGATCGCCATGGCGCTGGCCTGCAACCCGAAGATCATCATTGCCGACGAGCCGACCACCGCGCTGGACGTGACGATCCAGGCACAGATCCTCGACCTGCTGCGCAGCCTGAAGGACCGCATCAATTCGTCCATCATGCTCATCACGCATGACCTGGGCGTCATTGCCGAGATGGCCGACTATGTCGTCGTCATGTACGCGGGCCGTGTCGTCGAGAAGGGCACTGTCGAGGAGATCTTTGCCCACCCGAGCCACCCCTACACCATCGGCCTGATGGCGTCCAAGCCCGTTGTCGGCAAAAAAGTGGACCGCCTGTACTCCATCCCCGGCAAGGTCCCCAACCCCGTTGATATGCCGAACTACTGCTACTTCAAGGACCGCTGCGAGCTGCAGCTGCCCTGCTGCAGCGGCGAGTACCCTTGCGAGATCAGCCTGTCCCCGACGCACAAGGTCAGCTGCTACCGCTACTATGAAGAAAACAGAAAGGCGGGTGAGTGACGCATGGCAAACAAGGGTAAGCACCTGATTGAAAACGATTACACCCCCGTCACCTATGACCCTCAGTATATCCTGATGGTCAACCACCTCAAGAAATATTTCCCCATCAAGGGCGGCCTGCTGTCCCAGACCGTGGGCCACGTCAAGGCCGTGGACGGCGTGACGTTCAACCTGCGCCGCGGCTGCACGATGGGCCTTGTCGGCGAGTCCGGCTGCGGCAAGTCCACCACGGGCCGCACGATCCTGCGCCTGGGCGGCGAAAAGACCGGCGGCCAGGTGCTGTTCAACGGCAAGGAGGTCTACGACATGACCCCCGCCGAGATGCGTGAGCTGCGCACCAAGATGCAGATCATCTTCCAGGACCCGTTC
>ENA-ORTN01001775-ORTN01001775.1-human-gut-metagenome-genome-assembly--contig:-NODE-1775-length-19886-cov-6.871766_pt1 | contig 19886 bp, 20 predicted proteins | sample MGYA00242070_ERZ509189 | MGnify/ENA primary metagenome ERZ509189 (study PRJEB26280, sample SAMEA2338821) | human gut metagenome | biome: human gut; feature: human-associated habitat; material: faeces...
TAGAGCACGACCTTGCCAAGGTCGGGGTCGCGAGTTCGAGTCTCGTTTTCCGCTCAGGCAAAGTTGCCCGTGAGGGTGGCTTTTCTTGTTTTTATACATTCCAGTTTCATTTGTTTTCTTCGTTTCGTTTACGGTAGAGTTGGTAAGAGTTGTAGATATTGTGCCAGATGCTGTAGAAGCCTCCGGCTACCGATGTGACCGGAGTCATGAACGTATACCCCATCCAAATGGCAAATACCGTGTTCTTTTGTCCCAAGGCCTGACCTGCGCTGATGGAATCATTGTAACAGGTTCCGATGCGTTTCCCCGCCCAGAATTGTACGACGCAGCAAACAAGCGATATGCCGGCTATGCCCAATTGGTAAAGCACCGATACTTCGCTGTGGACAATACTCTTCACGGTAACCCCGATGGCAATGGCCAGTGCCACGGCCCACAAATAGAATGCCAGGTCTTTGCAGCGGACGACCAGTTTGTGTACGCCCGGAAGGCAGTAGCGAACGAACAAAGCGGCCAGGAACGGGCAGAACAGGAGAGGGAAGACTTTGCTTAATATCAAGGAAAAGGAGACACCGAATGTCAAATCGGGGTGGGGGTGAATCAAGGGGACGAATATGGGGACTATCAGTGCCGTGACCAGATTGATTAAAATGGTATAGGTGGTCAGGTTGGCCGCACTGCCTCCCAATTTTCCGGTGACCACTGCCGCCGCCGTAGCTGTCGGGCAAATCATGCACAGCATGGCGGCTTCTGCCAAAACCTGGCCCGGCAGATGGGGAAAACATTTCAAAAGTCCGGCAAGGAGGGCAAAACAGCCGGCCTGAATCAAGAGCAGCCATCCATGCCAACGGCAAGGACGGAGTTCTCTGGGATTCACTTTACAGAATGTGATGAAAAGCATGGCAAAAATCAATGCCGGTTGCAGGATGTCGATAAACCGGGCTACGTAAGGCTTCGTAGGTTCCAGGGCAGGAATCCCGGTGTAAATGAAGTAAGACAATGCTCCCGCGAGCATGGCGATGGGGAGAGTCCAGTTTTTAATGAATCTGATGATAGACATGTTCAAATTATCATGAATGGTTGTGCAAAGTTACTTATTTTGTTATCGCCGGGGTGGATTAAACCAGACAAAATTTGTCCGGACGGGAGATTTTATATAATTTTGCACCGGTCTCCGACTAATTATATCCTTGGTGTATAATTGTTCGGATTTTATGGTTTTATTTATTTAATGAATTGATGAATTTATACATTCGCTATTTTGACGAGGAGTGCGTGGTGAGTTCGGCGGAAGAGGCTTTCGATTTCCTCTCTTCTCTGCCGGGTATTACGTTGGATGAGGCTTTCGTGAAAGATTTGCGCCAATACATGGATAGTCCGATGCCTTATCCCAAGCGTTATAAGGTACGTCCTCGTGTGTATTTTATTGTGATTAAGACAACGGCTACGACTTTGGCCGAATTTAAAGTGAACGGAGGCAGGACGCAGTCTTTGGCCGAAAGTTCGGAGAAGGAACCCACGGCCCGTTTTTCCATCAACGACCGTCCGGGATGGTATGAAGGGGAAATCCTTTTCAAACGTGTGGTTCCCATTCCCGGCACCACGAAGTTCCAGTATAAGGATACGCGGTTCAAGGCTCGTTGCAAGGCTCGTAACGCGCAGGAATGTTACAATCGCATAGTAGAGCATTTGCGTTCACGGCAAGATGTGGATGCGCGCAGCCAGTTTCCTTCCGTAAAAGGAAAGAACTTCTCTTGTTCTTATTTGGGCATGACGTTGGAAGAGGAATAGAACCCAGAGGGGGAGATGTGCCCCGCGTTTGTATAGGAACGTTCTCCTTACGTACGGGGATTTTGTTTTAAAGATAAAGGGATGCCGGTCGCGGTATCCCTTTTTGTGATTCGTTTTTTCATTGAACTTCATTTTGAGTCTGCCAAAATGTCAGTTATAATGAGCTTAGGTTTGGTTTTTCGGGAACGGGTGCAGGCGTGTGCGAAAATAATGGATTCTCGTGCCTTTTGCCCGGGACAATATGTAACGGATAAGAAGCCGATTCATGCTTGAATGTAATTTCCGTTTGTCTTTTACTTACCTTCCGTATCCGAGCATCCGGCATAGGCGAGGGGGAAGCCATACAAAATGACAGTAGCTTTTTGTCGGGGAATAACGTCGGAATAGAGAAAAAATCCCTTTTCCCCGTAGGATGTTTTGCCCTTTTCTTCTTGTTTTTGGGGCGGGATGAGGACGATGACGGAAAGTTATGCGGAGAAAAATTAATCGCTTTCAGCCGAATGAGAAATCAATCTCTTGCAATTGATTGTGAATATTCCATAATTCTTATTGGGATATGCCGCACAAATATGTATGTTTCTTAAAAAGAATTTTCCAGATGAGGCTGTTTCCGTCTTTTTTCTCTCTGAGAGTGGGGCGAAAAACTGCCATTTTGTCAGTCTACGCCTGCGGAGTGTGAAGGGGAGAAGGGGCGGGCGGTGCAGCGGAGTAGCGGGATGGAGGGCCGCTGTCTTTGTTTCACGAAGACAGGATGCGGCTTGGCAGTTCCTTGCTCAAAAGCAAGCTTTAGGCTTGGAACTGCTCTCGCCTTTCGTTTTCTTTGTTTCACGAAGATAGGATGCGGCTCGGCAGTTCCTCGCTCAAAAGCAAGCTTTTGGCTTGGAACTGCACTCGCCTTTCGCTATCTTTGCGTACGGAAAGAACCGTTCAAAAGAAAGGAGACGATTATGCTTGCATATACGTTCGTAGAACAAGGGAGATTCGAATTAAGGGAAAAGCCGCGTCCGGAGTTGCAGGCCGGGCGGGATGCTATCGTACGGGTGACGTTGGGAAGCATCTGTACCAGTGATTTACACATCAAACACGGGAGTGTGCCGCGTGCCGTACCGGGAATCACGGTAGGGCATGAAATGGTCGGGGTGGTGGAAGAAGTAGGCCATGAAGTCACTTCGGTCAAGCCGGGCGACAGGGTGACCGTGAACGTGGAGACATTTTGTGGGGAATGCTTCTTTTGCCGACACGGATACGTGAACAACTGCACCGACCCTCATGGCGGATGGGCTTTGGGTTGCCGCATCGACGGAGGACAAGCCGAATTTGTCAGGGTTCCGTATGCGGACCAGGGCTTGAATGTGATTCCCCCGTCGGTGACCGACGAGCAGGCTTTGTTCGTGGGCGACATCTTGGCCACAGGCTTTTGGGCGGCGCGTATCTCGGAAATCAAGGAAGAGGACACGGTGTTGATTATCGGCGCAGGCCCCACGGGGATATGCACTTTGCAGTGTGTCATGCTGAAAAATCCGCATCGCGTCATCGTTTGCGAACGGTCGGAGGAGCGGTTGCGTTTCGTGCGCGAACACTATCCCGGGGTGGAGGTGACGACTCCCGAAAGCTGTAAAGACTTTGTGTTGCGCCATAGTGCCCATGGAGGGGCGGACGTGGTGTTGGAAGTGGCCGGTAGTCAGGACAGTTTCCGACTGGCCTGGGAGTGTGCCCGTCCCAATGCCATCGTGACGATTGTGGCGCTTTATGACAAGCCCCAGTTGTTGCCGTTGCCGGACATGTACGGGAAGAACCTAACGTTCAAGACCGGAGGGGTGGACGGTTGCGATTGTGCCGAAATCCTTTCCCTGATAGAGGCGGGCCGGATTGACACCACGCCGCTTGTCACCCACCGTTTCCCGTTGGAACGTATTGAAGAAGCCTACCGGATTTTTGAGAACAGGCTGGATGGCGTCATAAAGGTGGCCGTCACCGGTGCTGCGTCCACTTCTTTTTCAGCAAGATGAGTAAACACGCAGTGCCTACGGCTGCTTGGCCATATAATAAGGCGTAGAAAGCCGTATGCAAAGGGAGGTGTAGTCGGGCTGATACGATAGCGGTGGGTGGAATAATTACCAAGCTGGCAGAGAAAATCCGGATGAAAATCCTGATGTAAAGGGCAGACCGTTTTGGGGAGTTTGGAAGTGTGGGGATGTATGTGCAAAGATAATTGATGCCCCAGAAGTCATTCCATTCTACCTTATGGGGTAGTCTGCACAAAGCGTAGGCGTGCATGACGAGGAAGACTTCGGCGACCCAAAAGGCGAACTCCACCTCGGGATAATATTCCCCCATGTAGGCCGTGACGAATACTCCATGGATTATGTATAATATAAGAAGTGGAATACACCCTGTATTCCACTTCTGTTTTCTTGCTTTTTCAGTCATCTAATTTGATAATTGCTTTTATACTGTCCATTTTTTTAATGAATGATAAGTAAATGAACTCAAAACAAAGTTACAAATAAATATAATATAATTATAAGGTTTGGTGTGTTTTTTGGGTATTTCCATCAATATTTTCTATGAATTCTCCTTTTTAAGACGTAAAATACGATAATTTATCGCCGATTTTGCTCTTGGGTACCGTTTGATTATGGGTGATAAAAATATGAAATAAAACCCCACTTCCATACCTTGTAGGTGGAAGTGGGGTAATGTAGGCGATGTGGTCGATTGTCCGTGTTACCGGACGATGACTTTTTGCCGGTCTACGATATACAGCCCTTTGGAGAGGCCGCGCACTTGTTCGTGTCCGTCGACGGTCACTTGTCGTACCATGCGTCCATCCGTTCCGTAGATGGAAACGGTCAGCACTTGTCCTTCCGGACCTTGCAAACTGATGCAACCCTCTCCGCCGTATGCTTTGACGGTAGCTGTGCCCTTACGTACGGAAGTGACGGAGGTGGTGCCGTCGCCCAGATAATACAACCTGAAGTTGTCGGCCTTATACCATCCGTCGTTACCTTTGATGCCGAGGGTGAGCATGCCGTCCGTCACGTGGATGCTGTCTATGACGGTTTCCCGCAGGTAACGTCCGCCGAAACCGTCGTCGGTCATCGTGGCCATGGCCTCGTTGGCAAAGAGCGTGACGCTCTGTCCTTCGTCAGTGGCTATCCATGCCTTCACGCGGTAGAATCCGTTTTTCAGTCCCGTGGCTTTCTGGCTCAGCGTGACGCTGCCTGCCCCGCTACTGGAATAAGAGTAGAACACGTAACTGCCATCGGCATCCACCATGTAGTTGTCTAAAGAGGAAACGTCCGCCACCTTTGAACTCTGCCCTGTCTCGCGCGTGATGTCCCAGCCTGTGGTGCGTCGGCTTTCAAACGAAGCATTGGTCAGGTAGACATCCGTGAGGTCGATGGGCGCATCTGTGGGGATGAGGTTCTGTCGGCAGGCTTTGATATTCTCTTCCAGAAGGGCGGCGGCTTCGGCTATCTCCTCCGCTTCCGGATGGCGGGTATAGCATGCGGCTGCGGTGTGGATTTGGCCGAGGAACGTGTTGAGGTCTTCCGCAGACAGCTGCCCGTCGGAATTTCCAGCCAAAATGTAGGCTTGGTTCAGCAGTTCGCCGAGCTCTTCGCTTTCCTTGTCTTTCTTTTCGTATGCGTAGATGTTGATGCTTACGTCCTTGTCGTACGTAAGGTAACCGCTGAAAGCGGGGATGGTGGTGCCCTCGTCCTCTACGAAGGTCTGTATGTCGGCCTTGTTCAGCATGCGGAGTCCTTTCCGGGCCACTCCATTGCTGAAACTGTAGGACAGGGTGTCGGACGTAGCCGTTCCGTGCCCGTCATCGACGGTCACGTCGGTGGCCGTAATCCGGTCTTCGCCCGGCCGGGTAGTCCGGTAGAGGTAAGGCGTGCAAGCCTTTAACGTTGTGTTTACTTCGTCTGATTCCGAGATAAGGATGTTGCTCAGTTTCTTGATTCGCCGTGCGCGGCTACCTTCGGGTACTTCGCAGTCGAAAGGCAGGGCGATATATTGCCATTTCGTCGACGAGGACTGCGGGTCGAAGACGGCGCGGCGGGCGGTGAAAGGTTGCTGTGCGTAGTAGTCGTAACCCATGGTTAGGTAGAGTTCCTCGCATACCCCATTCTTGATGATGTTGCGTCCGGTGACGTCCGAGGCGGCATCAAGATAAAACAGTATGTTCGGGTTCGCTACCTGCGGCAGGCTGTCTATGCCAGTCACGCGTGTCAGGTCGTAGTGCAAGGCCGGGGTCGTGGCCGCCAGTTCCAAAAACTTGTCCCTGTTCCAATGGCCGAAGAAGACGGTTCCCCGGTTGTCCGTTTCGGCCATGGTGAGGTCGCAACCGGCTATCTTGAAATAGACCATGGTGTCTTCCGGTGCTGCCTCCATCGTCCGGTCTTCTCCTCCGGCCTTGTAGTCGCGGTGTAGTGCGACAGCGTATAACACGTCTTTTTCCATGTCGTTGAAGTTGAACGTCACGTCTTGTGTCGCGCCTTCAGCAAAGACGGTCTCCCTGTCCGACAAATCCTCGCGTATGACAAAGGCCGATTGTCCGGCATCGTATTGGTACAGGTCGCATTGCAAGGTCGGCGTGGTGGCGGTAGCTTCTTGGGCGTTCGTTATGGAAGCCAGGACGCAGGCTGCGTCGCTGTACACCTTATTATATAATATGGTGCTCTCTTGTCCGCCGATCACGATGGATGTTTTCTCGCTTTCCTGAGCGGCATCGAGCCGGAGGCCGTTCAGTGACAAGACGGGTTCCTGTACGGAGGCTTCGGTCGTCAGGCGTGCCAGGATACGGGCATTACTGTCCATGAGGTACATGTAATACGGCCCGGCGATACTGGGCCGGTAAGTCAATTCCACAGTTGCCGTTTCTCCGCTCGGGACGACCGTGTTCACGTCTCTTAGAAGTGCGTCGCTTACGTCTGTCGGTTCCTCTTCTTTTCGCTCGATGGCAAGGTATATTCCCTTGTAGTCTGTGGTTCCATGGTTGGTGATTTCCACTTCGATGGCGTTTTTCATGCGGGTGTACATCTTGCCTGTCCGGATTTCACCTTCCAAAGAATAGGTACGCGGATGTATGGCGTGGGTCATGCCTTGCTGCCCGTTGAATCCGTTCATACCCGTCAAGTCGTCCACGGTGTAATACCCGTCTCCTTGTCCTCCCCATCCGAAATTAAAATGGAAAAGGTTGTCCGAGGCGCGGTATCCGTCTACCACTACGGCATGTCCGCCTGATGTCGGGGATACTCCGCTGTACACGATGGGCCAACCTTTTGCCAAGTCGTCGTACACCATGTCTTCCCATTCCGACTGGCTGATACCGGATTTGTACGTGCATCGGCTGTCCATGAGGAATTGTCCGGAGAAGGTGTTGACCAAGTCACGGATTTGTCCCGACGTGGACGAACCGTAGGTGAGCCACGTGGAGGTTCCCGTGATGGCCATCAGCGTGGCCACGGCCGTGTTCATGTCCTCGGGCGTGGAGCCTCCGTAGTTGTCCTGCATCAGTTCCCATTGCAAGGGAGTTCCTTTTGGGAATGATTCGGTGACGGGAGCGTCGCCGTAACCGTAAGTCGGCGTATCATACTGCGAACGGTCGGGCAGCTCTTTTCTCCAGTAATATGCCACTTGCGCGGCAGCCGTGGCCACACATCCGGTCAGCGCGCGGCCTGACCCGTTTGACATATACGGGCATAAGTTATTGTAAGGAGCCCCTTGCGACCAGTGTGCACTGACCAATGGGGCGATGTTTTCCTTGTCGTTGGCTCGTGTTTGTACTCTCGGCCCTAAACCCTGGGCTTGTGCTGCTTCTATCATTCGGCTGTATCCTTCCAACCAGTCGAGCATGGCAGGCGGGAGAGTTTGCGGGTCGAAGTCCCCCTTTTCGGTATATCCCAGTACGTAGGGCATGCAGTCGTCTCCGGATATGATGACGAAGCCTTGGTCGTTTCCACGATTGAAAATGTAAAGAGGGGCATGTCCGTCAGTTCCCTTGCGTTTGGCAATAGAAGTTTCTATAAGTTCAGGGGGTTGATTTCCACGCATATAGGCCGTAGCTATTTCTTTGGCCTTTGCCCTGTCTACCGGATCTGCCCAGATACATAACGAGGAGGTAAGAAGTGTCAAAACTGTCAATAATGGTTTCTTCATAGGTCTGTATTTTTATTGATATTAGATTAATACGGTCAAAGGTAACTTTTTTTATGGACATTATGCTCGTTTTCTCAAAAATACTTGTGGTAGAACGTATTTATTTTATTACTTTTGCCAAAAAATTAAAGAGGAAAGAATATGCAGAAGAAGAATTACTATTTGGAATCGGTTCTCGATTTGAACGCCAGTAATGTATGGGGAACGGAAGCCCAAGAACTTTTGGATTTGTGGCAAAAGGATATTAAGGAAGAAGGTTTTTCTTCATCTGAGGAAAAAGTGCTGAACGTCATCCGGCTGGCCTTTGACGTATATCATTTCGACCCGAAAGACGACCGGGAAGTCATGAGGTATAGCGACGGCAATTATGTCATCCTTCCTTGTGTAGACAAACGAAAAGGTGCCGTGGCCATACGTAAGAAAGAGATTCGCCGGATTACGGATCTCTCGTATGAGAACATTAAACATATTACGGCGTCCGACCTGCTGAAGTTGATAGAAGGTAATTTCGGCGGTGGTTGGGATTCCATATCTTTGACGATAAAAGACATTATAGAGTCGGCTTTCGACATTAGTACGACAACTCTGCCTGCTTCACGCATCCATGCTGCAGGCGGTACGTTGGAACGTAAAGTCGCCGATGGTTATGAAGTCTTGGAGATTGCGAAAGGAACTTGGGTAGAGGCTATTTTTGCCAAGAAACGCGAACCGGTAGAGAAATTGCGTTTTGTGCCCGAACCGGAATATGACGAAGACGGCAACCGCCGCATTGTGGACGAAGACACTGAAACTGATTCGGAGTCGGAAGAAGAGGGCGATACGGCCGGAGATGATACTTTTTACGGAAGCTATACCCCCGAGGCGGACATCAAGGATGTGGAGGAAGAACTGGCGGACGAATGACCTTTGGGCCGGAAAAGAATAAAACATGAAAATTGAAAAAACGGAGCGGGAACGCATCATCCGGTTGGTGAAGCAACAGGTGGTGCCGGCAATGGGATGCACAGAACCTATATGCGTGTCTCTTTGTGTGGCCCGCGCGGCAGAGGTGCTTGGAGAAAGACCGGTCGCAGTCAGCGTCTTCCTCAGTGCGAATATACTGAAAAATGCCATGGGTGTGGGAATTCCCGGTACGGGTATGGTGGGACTTCCCATAGCTATAGCTTTGGGCGTAGTGGCAGGTAAGTCTGCATACGGGCTGGAGGTGCTGAAAGACGTGATGCCGACAGACGTAGAGCTGGGCAAACAATACATAGCGGAGCGGCGTGTCAAAATATCATTAAAAGAAGGCATTTCGGAAAAGCTGTATGTCGAAGCCATAGTGGAGAGTGAGTCCGGTCATAGGGCTACGGCTGTCATTGCCGGTCAGCATACGCATTTCGTCTATGTGGAGAAAGACGGGAAAGTGCTGTTGGACAATCGTATGCCACAAGGAGAGGAAGCCGGAGAGGACGAATGCGAACTCAACTTGCGCAAGGTGTACGATTTTTCAGTAGAAGCGCCGTTGGAAGAAATCGAATTTATCCGGGAAGCACGCCGCTTGAACGAATCGGCCTCCCGGCAAGCTTTGAAAGGGTGCTACGGACATGAGTTGGGCAAGACGCTGAGCCGTCCTTTGGGGCGCGGTATTATGGGGGATACGATATTCTCTCATATTCTGTCGAGCACCTCATGTGCGTGCGACGCCCGTATGGCCGGGGCTATGATTCCGGTGATGAGCAATTCCGGAAGCGGCAACCAGGGGATTTGTGCTACGATGCCGGTCGTGGTTTTTGCCGAAGAGAATCACAATACGGACGAAGAACTTGTTCGCGCGCTTATGCTGAGCCATCTGACAGCCATCTATATCAAGCAAAGTCTGGGTGTCCTGTCGGCCTTGTGCGGATGTGTGGTGGCTTCTACGGGATCGAGCTGTGGTATCACCTACCTGATGGGAGGAAAGTACGAGCAAGTCTCATACGCCGTGAAGAATATGATAGCGAACCTCACGGGGATGATTTGTGACGGAGCCAAACCGAGTTGCGCATTGAAATTGACGAGCGGGGTTTCCACAGCCGTATTGTCAGCCATGCTGGCCATGCAGCAGAAATGTGTGAGCAGCGTGGAAGGCATCATCGACGATGATGTGGATAAGAGCATACATAACCTGACAAGTATAGGAGCCGAAGCCATGAACGAGACCGACCGTAAGGTTTTGGAGATTATGACGCATAAAAGTTGAAGTATGGATTAATTTTTTTTAAGAAGAAAGCGGGTGTGAGCCCGCTTTTTCTGATTTATATCAGATATTTGTTTCGGAAAAAGTGTTAGATTTGCACTTGATATTCATTAACCAATTTTTGAAGTATTATGAAACAAAGAATCAAATTGCTTTTCGCATGCAGTTGTGTGGCGGCTTGGTCTGCCGGGAGTTTGGCACAATCATTCACGTGGTATGCCAGTACGGAAGGAAATACGTGGAAAACGTCTACGGTGAAGATGTCCAAGAAGGCTGCGGATGCCCATGTGACGGTGGAAGAGAATGTGGCACCGATTGTGGAATTCAAGGCGTGGGGTGCCACGTTTAATGAATTGGATTGGGACGCATTGGGCATGTTGACCCGTGACGAACAGGACGAGATACTGAAAAACGTATTTTCTCCGGAGGGGGATTTGCGTATTTCCCGTGGGCGTATTTCCATGAACGCCAACGACTATGCCCGTTCTTGGTATAGTTGCGACGAGGTGGCCGGGGATCTGGAACTGCGTTATTTCAATATAGACCGCGACAAACAGTCCATCATCCCCTTCATACGTGCGGCACAGAAGTATAATCCCGAACTGACGTTCTGGACATCTCCGTGGTGTCCACCCAGTTGGATGAAAATCACGGGAGATTATCCTGTGTTGAGCAGCAAGTTCAACCACATGCCCGAAAAGATGAATTACATCCTTTACGGTAATGTGAACGATAAGGTGGATCCTGATGAAATGAAACTGGTCGGTAGGAGAGGGGATAAATTCCCGCGCCAGTTGGCTACCACGGACTACTTTATACAGGACCCGCGTTACTTGCAGGCGTATGCCAATTATTTCTGTAAGTTTATCGACGCTTACAAGGAACAGGGGGTGAATATAGATATGGTGATATATCAGAATGAGGCATACAGCTACACGCCTTACCCCGGTTGTGCATGGACGGCCGAGGGAACGGTGCGGTTCAATCGCGACTATCTGGGTCCCACGCTCAGACAAAAACATCCGGAGGTGAAGCTTTATCTCGGGACGTTCAACACCAATCGTGTGGACTATGTGCAGAAGATTGCTTCCGACACGAAGTTGCAGGAATACGTAAGCGGCATGGCATTTCAATGGGAAGGCCGCGAGTCGCTCCCCGTACTGCGCAAGGAACATCCCGAGTGGAACTATATGTGTTCGGAAAGCGAATGCGGACGGGGTAGCTTCGACTGGGGAGCAGGCGAACATACCTTTGAACTGATGAACCATTATTTGGGTAACGGATGCAACGAGTACACTTTCTGGAATTTCATCTTGGCCGACAATGGCGAGAGTCCGTGGGGATGGAAACAGAATGCCCTTATCCGGGTGGATTCCAAGGCACGCACGTTTACCTATACTCCGGAGTATTTTGCCGTGAAGCATTACAGCCATTTCATCACGAAAGGCAGTCAGGTGGTGGCTTACAAAGCCCAAGGGGACGACAGGATGCCGGTATTGGTCAGCCGCACGCCTGAAGGAAAATATGTGGTCGTGGCCGGAAATTTCAAGGACGAGGCTTCTCCGTTGGTGGTCAAGATAGGAGAGAAGAGCCTGTCCGCCGAACTGGCAGCGCATTCTTATAATACATTTGTGATGAAATAATACGGTTTGCACGCCGGAAAGATACGGTGGCAGGGGCCGGCTTCGTAAGGAAACGGAGCCGGCCCTTTGAGTATGTGACGGTCCGTACGGCTTGTTAAAGCTTGTTATATTCGGCGGAGGAGAGATTTTGCGAGTAAACCTTATACTTGGAAATGGGTCATACTTCTGTGAAACAAAAAAGAATGGTTTAATTAAAAAGGAAACAACTATGAGAAAATTGATGATGGCCGTATGTTTTGCTTTGCTGGCCGGAAGCACATTGTCAGCCCAAGAGGGCGGAAACACGCCGCGCATGCGGACAAATCCCGAACAGATGGCCAAGCGGATGGCCGGGAAACTGATGTTGGACGACGAAACATCGGCAAAATTTATTCCCCTTTACGAGGACTATATGCAAAAGTTGGCGGAATGCCGCGTGCCCAAAAAGGAAAAAGGAAGTCAGGCGGCACAGTCGGATAAAGATATAGACGAGAACATAAAGGCTCGTTTTTCGGCTCAGGAGAAACGGTTGGACGTGCAGAAGAGCTACTATGACAAGTTTAAGAAAGTGTTGACGATGAGACAGGTGCAACAGCTTTATGAACGTCCGGACATGGGAAGTCGTCCGCGTTTTCAGGGACAAAAACCGCATTCTGCTCCGCGCCGCTGAAAAGCAGGCAGGAGGCTGGAAAACCGTTTGCCGCAGAACGGAAAATCAATCTCAGGAGATTGAAAAATCATTCGGCTGAGAATGAAAAATCGTTTGGCGCAGATTTTTACAGCGTTAATTATCAGACTGTTGCAAAGAACCTTCCGAACGTGTTTTTTAGGTCTGGAACACAGGGGTAGGAAACACAGGTGAGGGCGGTAACGGAATCAGGAAAAAATGACCGGGCATACAGAGGAAATTCTCTTGGTATGCCCGGTCTTTTTTTCAGAAGTCGCGGAGCGCGGCGCATCAAGCCATGGTGCCGCCCATGATGTCCAACAGTTCGTTGGTGATGGCCTGCTGGCGTCCTTTGTTGTACACGACGGTGAGGTCCTGTATCAAGTTGTTGGCATTGTCCGTGGCTATCTGCATGGCCATGCTTCGTGTGGCATGTTCGGATGCGTTGGAGTCTAAAAGAGTGGTATAGACTTTCAGCTTCAACACCTCCGGAATCAGTTTGGCCAATAGAATTTCTTCCGAAGGTTCTATCAGATAGTCCGGCTGCCGGTTGTCGGTCGGAACCTCGGTCATGGCAGACAAATCTATCGGTAAATATACCGTGTTGACGAGTTCCTGTGAACCGGCGGATTTAAAGTGATGATAAATAAGCTCTACCCGGTCTATGTCGCCCGACAAAAAACGTTCGCATAGTTCTGCTGCCAAACTCTCACATTCCGTATAGTTGGGCTTATCGGCCATGTGCGTATAATCTCCGGCCGGGGTAAAGCCCGATTTTTTCACAGCGTCTGCAATCTTTCTTCCTACGGGATAGATGATAAGATTTTCCTTTGCCATTTGTGCGTGTTCGTCCAGCCACTGATGGTAAGAGCGTATGACGTTGGAGTTGAATCCGCCGCACAAACTGCTGTTGGACGAGAATATGACCAGTGCAATGCGCTTTGCCTCCCGTTGCGTGGCAAAGGGCGATTCCGTCTTACCGCCGGTTTGCAAGAAGTGGGTCATGATGGCCGACATCTGCCGTTCGTAGGGCAACATGCCTTCGATGACTTCTTGCGCCTTGTGCAACTTGGCGGAAGCCACCATTTTCATGGCCGACGTAATCTTCAGCGTATTATTGGCCGAGAGTATTCTGCCCTTAACTTCTTTTAATGATGCCATGGTCTATCAGTTTTTAAATAACAGAAGAGTGGACTGAGCCACATCTTCGATGACTTTGGTCACTTGTTCGTTGATGACTCCGCCTTCTAAAACCTCCAACACATCCTGACGGTGAGATGCGCGCAGGCTTTCCAGAAATTCGTGCTGGAAGGCAATGACCTGGTCGATACGTATGTCTCGCATCAGTCCGTGCGTACCGCAATAGAGGATAGCGACTTGTTCGCCTACCGGCATGGGGGAGTATTGGGGTTGTATCAACAGTTGGTTGTTCTTTCGTCCGCGGTCGATGGTCATGACGGTCACGGAATCCATGTCGCTGCTGAACTTGGAGAAAGCTTCCAGTTCACGGTATTGTGCCTGGTCGATTTTCAGCGTGCCGGCCACTTTCTTCATGCTCTTGATTTGCGCGCTGCCGCCCACACGGGATACGGAGATACCTACATTGATGGCCGGACGGAAGCCTTGGTTGAACAAGTCAGTTTCGAGGAATATCTGTCCGTCGGTGATGGAAATCACATTCGTAGGGATGTAGGCGGACACGTCGCCTGCCTGTGTCTCGATGATAGGGAGTGCCGTGAGCGAACCTCCGCATTTCACTTTTCCTTTCAGGCTTTCCGGCAGGTCGTTCATCTGCTCGGCCACTTCCTGCTGGTTGATGATTTTGGCAGCACGTTCCAACAGGCGGGAGTGCAGGTAGAAGATGTCGCCGGGGTAAGCTTCGCGACCCGACGGACGGCGCAGGATGAGCGAAACCTCGCGGTAGGCTACGGCCTGTTTGGAAAGGTCGTCGAATACGACTAAGGCATGGCGGCCGGTGTCACGGAAATATTCTCCGATGGCTGCCCCGGCAAACGGTGCGAAGTATTGCAATGCAGCCGGGTCGGCAGCGCAGCCGTAGCGGCTACGACCACCGTGTAGTCCATGGCACCTTTTTCACGCAGCGTGTTGACGATGTTGGCCACGGTGGAGCCTTTCTGCCCGATGGCCACATAGATGCAGTACACCGGTTTGCCCGCCTCGTATGCGGAACGTTGGTTGATGATGGTGTCGATGGCTATCGCGGTCTTCCCCGTTTGGCGGTCGCCGATGATCAATTCGCGTTGTCCCCGTCCGATGGGAATCATGGCGTCGATGGCCTTGATGCCTGTCTGCAGAGGTTCAGATACCGGTTGGCGGTAAATGACTCCGGGAGCTTTGCGTTCCAGCGGCATTTCGAAAAGTTCCCCTCCTACGGTGCCTCTTCCGTCCAAAGGAACGCCCAACGGGTCGATGACGCGCCCCAGCATGTTCTCGCTGACCCGTATGGAGGCGATGCGTCCCGTACGTTTCACAATCATGCCCTCTTTGATGAGGTCGGTGGCTCCTAAGAGGACGGCTCCCACGTTGTCTTCTTCCAGGTTCATCACCACTCCCATCACTCCGTTTTCAAATTCCAATAATTCATTGGCCTCGGCATGGAGCAATCCATAAATACGTGCCACGCCGTCGCTGACCTGCAACACCGCGCCCACTTCGTCGAACTGGATGGACGTGTTGATTCCTTTGAGCTGTTGGAGCAATACCTCCGAAACCTCGCTGGGTCTTATCTTATCTGGCATATTCTTGTTTCCTTTTCATTATACGATTCTTCTGTTTTTCTCGATGAACTGTTTCTTCACGCGTTTCAACTGTCCGGCTATGCTGGCGTCGATTCGCCAATAGCCGATTTCCAGAATGCCGCCACCGATGATGTCGGGGTCTACCTTGGTGTTGAATTCCACCGTGCGTCCCCGATAGCGTTTCAGGATGAGCGCTTTCAGCTCGTTGAGGGTTTCCTCCGGTAGCGGCATTGCCGTGACAAGTTTTCCCTGACGTATTTTTTTCTTTTTCCGATATAAGAATAAGAAAGAATGCAGGATGAAAGCCAATAGCTTTTCGCGCCTTTTTTCAAGTAGCAGATAGAAGAATTTGGTCAACTCTTCGCATGTGTCCGCTCCGGCGGTAGCATTGTGCAAGAGCTTTATTTTCTCTGTACGGCTCACCATCGGATTCTCTATCGTATGGCGGAACTCCGGAAGCTGGTTGTATTGGAACAGGAGTTGTTGGGCCTGTTCGTACACCAAGGTTTCGTGTCCGTTCTCGCATGCGAAGAGCAACAATGCGCGGGCATAACGTCTTGCAATAATTCCTATATCCATTATTCAATGTTGTTGTTTGATTTAACTTCGTCCAACAGTCTGTTCACTAATTCAAGCTGTTCCTTATCATCAGACAGTTTTTTACGCAATACCTTTTCAGCCACATCTACAGACAGTATCGCTACTTGCCGACGTATGTCGTTGATGGCGCTTTCTTTTTCCGCAGCTATCTGGTGGCGGGTTTCATCCAAAGCTTTCCGCGCTTCGGTGCGAGCCCGTTCGCGTGCTTCGGCGATGATGCGGTCGCGCGTGGCGGAAGCTTCTTTCAGTATGGCGGTCTGCTCTTCGTGTGCCCGTGCCAGCAGTGCTTCGCTTTCGGCTTTTACCTGCTGCAACTGCTCGTTGGCCTGGCGGGCAGCCTCCAGCGAACTGTCTATGTATTGTTTCCGTTTGTCCACCATTCCGGTGATGACAGGAAATGCGTATTTAGCCAAGATGAAGAATACGATTCCGAATATAATCACCATCCAGAACAGTGTGCCCGGATCTGGGGTTAGCAGTCCCATAAGCAACAACGGTTTAGAGGAACAATGTCAAAAGACAAACGACAATGGCGATGAGGGCTACACCTTCTATCAAAGCTGCCGCGATGATCATATTCATACGCACGTTGTTGGATTCCGACGGTTGTCGTGCAATGGCGTCCATGGCCGAGCCGCCGATGCGTCCGATACCTATACCTGCACCCAAAACGGCAATACCAGCGCCAATCGCTGCACCCAACTTGGTAAGACCTATACCTCCGATAGCTTGTAATAAAATGGATAATAACATAATGTTTCTGTTTTTAAGGGTTATACTTAATTTTCTAATAGTTTTCCTTTAATTCTCTTCTTTTACGCGTGACAGTCCGATGAACACGGCCGACAACATGGTGAATACATACGCTTGGATGAAGGCTACAAGAAGTTCCAGCATGTCCATGAAGATACCGAAAAGTACGGATATGACCGTCATGGAACCGTTGATGACCGGACCTGCCTTCACCGTAATGAAGATAATGGCTACCAAACTTAGGATGGCTGCGTGCCCGGCCATGATGTTGGCAAACAGACGGATCATCAAAGCAAATGGTTTGGTGAAAATCCCGAATAGCTCAATCATAGGCATGAGAGGCACGGGAACTTTCAACCATAAGGGGACTTTCGGCCAAAAGATATCCTTCCAATAGGCTTTTGTTCCGCAGATGTTGGTGAAGAGAAAGGTGCACAATGCCAATACCAATGTAATGGCAATGTTTCCCGTGACGTTAGCTCCTCCCGGAAAGATTGGAAGAATACCCATCAGGTTGTTAACCAGAACGAAAAAGAACGCGGTCAGCAAGTAGGGAGCGTATCTCCGGTAGTCTTCCCCGATACATCCTTTGATGACTTCATCGTTTATCATGACCACCAGAGCCTCTATCATGCCCACACCGCCTTTAGGTGCTCCTTCGCTCACTTCGTGACGCTTGTACCAACGCGCACATCCCAGCATGATGGCCACCAATATGGCGCTGTTGATGAACAGTGCCAGCACGTTTTTGGTGATGGAGATGTCGAACGGACGGATTTCTTCTCCCGTGGCGTCTTTTTCTACGATTTTATTTTTATATTCGCCATCCGGTGCGATGTATAATCCTTCGTATCGGGCTTGATTTCTCAGACGGGCAGAAGAAAATATATGCCAACCGGAAGAGCTTTTCACAATCACGGGCAAGGGGATGCGTATGGAGGCATCTCCGATGTCTGTGATATGCCATTCGTATGCGTCTTCGATGTGGCCGAAAACGATTTCGTACACATCTATTTCTTGGGTTTCTTCAGCCTGTGCCTGCCGTGGCATGAACATCAACAGGCATAAACCTATACAGCATAAATATTTTAGTAGCTTCATTCCTTAAACTTATCTTTTTATGCAGCCTGACCTGAAAGGGGTCAGGCCGTCACTTCCGTTACGCAGACGGAGACTGTGTTGTCATTCACTTCTACAAAACCACCTGAAATGTTCAAGCAGATCTTGTCTTTTCCACTCCGGTAAACGACTTCTCCTGCGTCGAGGGACGAAATCAGGGGCGCGTGGTTGTGGAATACGGCGAACTGTCCGGCACTGCCGGGAAGTCTTACGTACTTCACCGGGCCTTCGAACAAAGTCTTTTCCGGCGACACGATGAGCAAATGAATTTTATCCTCTTCCATACGATTTAGTTTTGGGCTGCGCTCAACAATTCTTTTCCTTTGGCAATGGCGTCTTCAATGGTGCCCACGTTGAGGAAAGCCTGTTCGGGAAGGTCGTCCACCTCTCCGTCCAATATCATTTTGAATCCTTTGATGGTGTCTTCGATAGATACCATGACGCCCGGCACGCCCGTAAACTGTTCGGCCACGGCAAAGGGTTGCGACAGGAAACGTTGTACCCGTCGTGCGCGGTTCACCGTCAGACGGTCTTCGTCCGAAAGCTCGTCCATGCCGAGGATGGAAATGATGTCTTGCAGCTCCTTGTTCCGTTGCAGGATTTGTTTGACGCGCTGTGCCGTTTCGTAATGTTCCTGTCCCACGATGAGCGGATCAAGAATACGCGATGTGGATTCCAAGGGATCCACCGCAGGATAAATGCCCAACTCCGTGATTTTACGGCTCAGTACGGTCGTGGCATCCAGATGCGTGAATGTCGTGGCCGGGGCAGGGTCGGTCAAGTCGTCGGCAGGCACGTACACGGCCTGTACAGAAGTAATAGAGCCGTTCTTCGTGGATGTGATACGTTCTTGCATCTGTCCCATTTCGGAAGCCAGTGTCGGCTGATAACCCACGGCCGAGGGCATACGTCCCAACAGGGCGGACACTTCGGAACCGGCCTGGGTGAAACGGAAGATGTTGTCGATGAAGAACAGAATGTCACGCGGTCCGTCTCCCTTATTGTTGTCACGGAAAGACTCGGCTAAGGTCAGACCGGAAAGCGCTACGGAAGAACGTGCGCCCGGCGGTTCGTTCATCTGTCCGAATACCATGGCCACTTGGGATTTTTCCACCTCATCCATGTCTACTTTCGACAGGTCCCAATGCCCGGCTTCCATGCTTTTCAGAAATTCGTCGCCGTATTTGATGACACCGGACTCAATCATTTCGCGTAGCAGGTCGTTACCCTCACGCGTACGTTCTCCCACACCGGCGAACACGGAAAAGCCGTTATGCTTTTTGGCAATGTTGTTGATGAGCTCCTTGATTAATACCGTTTTTCCTACGCCCGCCCCACCGAACAATCCGATTTTTCCTCCTTTCAGATAGGGTTCCAACAGGTCTATCACTTTGATGCCCGTGAAAAGCACTTCCTGAGTGGTGGAAAGGTCTTCAAACTTAGGAGGATCCCGGTGGATGGGAAATGCTCCGGTTTCGTCTAATGCCTGCATGCCGTCGATGGCTTCGCCTACGACGTTCATGACCCGTCCGCGAATCTGTGCGCCCACCGGCATGGTGATGGGATGTCCTGTCGGTATTACTTCCATGCCGCGTTGCAGTCCGTCCGTACTGTCCATGGCTACGGTACGCACCGTGTCCTCACCGATGTGTTGCTGCACTTCGACAACCAGCGTTCTGCCGTCCGGTCGTTTAATGGTCAAAGCGTCGTGAATACTAGGAAGAAGAAGGTCGGTATCGATATCTTTGCCTTCGAAATACACATCGACTACCGGTCCGATTACTTGTGATATATGTCCAACGATTTGTGACATAAGCTTCTGTTTAGTTTTATTTTATAATTTATCTTTGCTATAGAAACAATCTTTTCACCGAATTGTTTAGGTCGGTTATGCACCAACGTGCGTGGCAAAGGTAGAAATTATCTTCAATCATTATTCCCCAACTAACATTTTTTACACTTTAAAACGACATATATCCATTAAAAGGGGAAAAACAGAACAATTTTGATAGAAAGAAGTGAAAGATTATAATTATTCTCCCCGAAGCAATATGTATAAGTAACCGTTTGACACATAGCTCCGGAGAGAAAAACATTAAAAAGTATGCATACTACTCCTTATACATACCTTCTCTGGATAATTGCTTGTCCAGATTAGCAACTCCGAGTGCCACTATTGCAGTCACAAC